>Ga0209671_1000670_pt1 | contig 24382 bp, 12 predicted proteins | sample WorMetHERISLAND2_2_FD_187401 | JGI IMG/M metagenome (GOLD analysis project Ga0209671, IMG submission 187401) | Marine gutless worms symbiont microbial communities from Max Planck institute for Marine Microbiology, Germany - Olavius geniculatus... | ecosystem: Host-associated > Annelida >... | reverse complement strand
TTATTAGATATTAATATAAAAATTGTTGAAAAATTGTTTTTAGAAAATAATTTTTGCATATGTATTACTAGCATTTTAGACATTTTTGACAATAAGAGTTTCACATGGTAGTGCAGAGACGCAGTTAAGGTGTGGTGGTATGTTTAATAATAACACTACTGCTACTTGTCCACAAAATGTGCCAGTGAAAAAATTTTGAAAATTGGTCAATATTTGATGAAGATATGGACAATCACAAAGTGGGACGTTTTTTCTGAGACACAGTGTATATATAAAATGATTCAACAAAGCATACGATAAACATCAGAGAGCAAAAAACAAAATGAAAAGCCGAAACCATTGTTAACTTTGTAAAAACAAGAAATCTGAGCTAATGCTCACGAGATGCGCAAGAGCCTATAGCAGTTCCAGGTTCCTGTTTGCAGGTTGTCCTGGCCTATCTCTATCCATTTTGTCGCAATTCACGCTTCTGCAGCGAAAAATTGCCAAAAAAATCACGAAAACCCTCTTTTTAGGGTTCAAGGTCATTCAAGGTCATCGATGTTGACATTACTAAAAAGCTCATCACCAGTGCTTGTTATGATAGGTAGCATGTCTGTGCCTATCTGCAACCATTTTTACGCGCGAGTGCTAGCATATTAGCTATGGGGATTCTGTCTTGGTGTCTGTCTGTCACGTCCTGGTACCATTCCAAGATCAGGTGAGATAAAGACTTCGGGCTTTCACCATATGATAGCATACGGTCTCTAGCATTTTGTGACAAAATTTCACGCCACTGGGTTTAGGGGGTCCCCATAAATGAGGAAAAGAAAAAAGGCACCCACCCTAAAAAGGCATTATTTTGCCACTATTGGTTCGTCTGCCGTGAAAATGGTTGCAGATAGACACAGACATGCTGCTTATCATAACAAGCACTGGTGATGAGTTTCTTAGAAATGTCAAGATCGATGACCTTGAACCCGCAAAATAGTTTTAGTGAAGTTTTCGCGATTTTGGACTGAGACTCACATTTCAAAAGTGAATTGTGCCAAAATGGCGGGAGATAGACCAAGACAACTGGCATATGAAATTTTCAGCATTGAACGTAGATTTTAGCGATCTAGGTCCCAATCTTCTGCGTTCAACGATGCCGGCGCACGTGAGCGTCAAAGATGGGCACCCCTTTAAAAAGTGGTAATTTTTGCGCTATTCGCTTGTCTTGCATGAAAACGCTTGCAGTTAGGCATAGACGTGCTACTTATCACAACAAGCACTGGTAACATGCTTTTTAGTGTTATTATCATCAGTAACCTTGAATGACCTTCAACCCCAAAATATGAGATTTTAGTGAATTTTTGCAATTTTCGGCTGCAGAATAGTGTACTGAGACAAAACGAATGCACATAGACCAAAATTACCTGCGAACAAAAACTGCTATGGGCTCTTGTGCGTCTCATAAGCATTATCTCAGATTTCTTGTCATGCTAGGCAAGCCAACAGCGCCTAAATAACCACTTTTTAGAGAGGTGCCCCACTTTAACACCCGCGTGTGCAGGCCTCTTTGAACATAGAAGGTCCGGACTTTGACTGCTAAAATCTACATTCAATGCTGAAAATTTCATAAACAGGTTGTCTTGGTCTATCTCCAGCCATTTTGGCGCAATTCACTCCTGAAAAGTGTGTCACAGCCCGAAATCGCGAAAAATTCACTAAAAGCCATTCAAGGTATTCGATGCTGACATTCCGAAGAAGCTCGTCGCTAGTGCTTATTATGATAAGCAGCATGTCTGTGCCTATCTGCAACCATTTTTATGTTAGACGATCCAATTACGGTAGAATAATGCTTTTTATGGGGGTGCCCCTCTTTTACCCCCTTGTTTGAGAGGACCCCCTTCACCTGGCAGCATGAAATTTTGTCACAAAAATATTAGAGACATTAATTTATCATACGGTGAAAACCTGAAGTCTCTGTCTCACCTGGTCTTGAAATGGTACTGGGTTGTGACAGACAGACAAATGGACAGACGGACAGACAGAATTACCATGGCTAATACTCGCTCTAGCTCTCATGTAATGAAACCGAACAAAAAACCTTGAACCAAGTAAAACGATGTAGTAAGCAAGTATGTAACTCACTGAGCCCGCAAGTGCTCCGGAACTGAATGCTTCAAGGAAATGCAGTGTGTCACTTCCGCTACGTTGTAACCACCTCGACTTCAACATCTCATACAGAAACCAGTATATACCTGCAATAAAATAACAAATTTCTTTCATTTTCATGCACAAATATAAACCTTTGTGCAGTTTTTGACTGACTGCTGCATCAACTGTTGTTTAACTTTTCAACCAGCGTCGCAAAATCTGTTTCTTTAAAAACTACCTCAGTAGGTTTTATTGTTTTTTAAATGCCCAACTTAAAACCTTTTGATTGATTTATCTGAGTTTTTAGTCGTTCCGCAGAGCACAGAATATCCAGAAACTTGGAAATTCATAGGTTTAGATGTTTTAAAAATGTAACATGTAACCACAATAAAACATTTCAGAATTAGTGGAACAAGACTCTGGAAATGAATTAAGTTTGGGTAAATTTTTGGGGTTGGTTTTCGGGCAGGTTTACCCAGTAATAACCACCAAGTTTCTGAGCATCTGCCCAGGTGTCTCAACCTAGCTTTCATTCATTTATGATCGTATTCTGACAAAAGAGTAATCTATTTTTACACTACACAGTACATACAGAAACACTATTACCACTAAAGTGTACAGACATCTATCATACATGCTGCAGATCTAAATATCTGTGTGACGGTTTTTTTTTGGACACTGAAAAGTCACACAGCTATTTCCACATCTTCACCAAGAAATGACCAATTTTTAAAATTCTTTCACCAGCTCACTGTGCAGACAATTGCAGCAAAGCAGCTATTAAATATCCCACCACACAAACAAATCATTCGGTACAGCCCTGGTTTCAACTCATCAGTTGTGGTCACTTTCAAATTTGCAGAGATGGAATTCAACTAACTACAAAAAATATGCAACATATGCACCCACTCCAGGGTGGCCAGTTCTGGGCGAAAACATTCAACAGCTTTTCAAGGACTTCCAAGCCCTTTCCCACACCCATTCCGGTGATATTTTATCAGTTCACATTACACAACTGTCACATCATGTAAAAAAAATGTTCACATTGTGGTCACGACGATTCTGAACAAATGAAATTCAAGTACTTCCACGAACCTCCAACACTGAATTCCAACACTCTCAAGCCACAAAATACTTTCCAGAGCCTGCGAAAAAAAAAAAATCTTTTTCAAGAACTTGCGCACAGCCATATCACATAAGTACCGACCGGAGAAAGGCATGTCACGGAGCAGCGATGGTCCAAGACCCCTCATCATAGACATGGGTCCCGCGTTACGAACGCTTGACTTGATGGCGTGCCCGACCTCTCGGTAACTCAACTGAACTGACTGCATCTTGGTGCGAATCAACTCCAGTGGTGAAATCACCGTGACTGCCACCACTGCACACAGATCATCCTGTCTATATGACGAATAAAGATTAAAGCAGTCTATACATATATATATAGCTCCTTACTGAAAACTCATCACAAAACTCCACAGTGTCACCTGCCACATAGGATCAGTGTTACCTGCCACCTGATAATGGCTCTCGATTGGTGCCAAATTCAATGACGTTGAATGACCTTGAACGCCAAAATAGAGGGTTTTTATGGATTTTTTGGGGCGATTTCGGGCTGCGACACAAGTTTATATCATTCACAAGGTGGTGCCACAGAACTATCGTTATGCAATCCAGATAAAGAATTTAGTATTTGTATATTAACTTAGCATGAACATCCCAATTTTCAGCTAAACTATTGAATCGAAACTGCTATAGGCTTTCATGCGTCCCGTCAGCATTAGCTCAAATTTCTTGTTAGGAATGAACACATCACTAGTAAACAGAGACACATCTATTGACATAATGAGCTGAAATGCCTGTCGTGGACCAACTACAGTATTGTTACGATTAGTAATTAGAGGTGTTGCTTATACAGCCTATCAAAGTCAGGCAGATCTCTAGATGCCTCCAACATGTCTATGGCTTTGTGGATTTGTCCAGACATGGCAATGCATTAGCTGGCTGAGGCTGTGTTGCTGGCACTGCTGCTGGCATGCTACAATGGACCACGCCACATGAATGAATGACAAACCTTCCACGATACACCTCCCGATAACAAAACACCTTACAACAAACCTTCCTTCCTGCAGAGAGTGACTCATGACAGCCAGCTTTATGCCTATCAGCTTGTCGGTTTCTTTCGCAAACTTTGTTAGTGCTGTCAACGTCGTTCATACAGCCTATTTAAGTTAGGCAGATCTCTAGCAGCCTCCAGTATTTATTTATTTATTTCTTCATTTCTATGGTCCTGAGCGGCAGTTCTTCTGGGCCTACCGGCTTGTTATTATTAGCAGTCAAACTGCTTATACTTTGAAGTGTGTGCAAAACGACAGAAATGAACTAAACTGTAATATGTTGGTTGTCAGGGCACTTCAATACATTTTTGTCACTTTATACAGGTCTTTACTGTATCTACAGCCATTCACTGACCTCGTGCGCTGGCGCCAGCAAGAATCGGAATGTACTTAGTGCTAGGATCAGCCTCCCTGTAGCCCAGAGCATACTTTATGTTGTCGTAGATTGTAAAGTATATAACAGTTGCAGGTATCGACTGTATTCTACAATAAACAGCACAACAATAATGTCATGAGACTGGCTTTCTAACACTAAGACATTAGATAATTCAACACACTTCATAAACATTCAGGCCATGATTACAACAACATGCAACAATTCAAAATATGACAATGTTACATTTTAGGGAAATTTAGAGGCAAAATGTAAATTTGGAGCAGTGTCAGAAACTCATACTCTGTCTGTGGAAAACTGCAACCACTGTCCCACCCACTACACATATAAATATAAATATATATAAATATAAATAAATATAAATGGAAACAAATAAAGTGTGAAAGATAATTATGTGAGCAGAAATGTAGCCTCAACGGCCAGCTAGGCAATGTTGAGACTGTTCAATCTGCTGAGCTTGCTGTTGGAGGTCAGTATCAGTGGATGTGTATCACTTGTTACACCCCACATTCTTCACCTCCAATTATAACACGTTTACACAATGAAATTGGCTCAATGAGCTACTTAAGCACTCGTCATGCACTCAATAAGCACTCGTCAAGCCAGCTTCATGACAGTTTGCAATATTATACAGTTTAAATGACAAGATATCCAGATCACCATGCCAGCTCAATAAACGATCATCAAGCCGGCTTCATTCAGTGTAAATGGGGAACATGTAAGAAACTTTTTCAGATGTTTAACCGCCACTTAGGCAGCACAATTTAGAGCATAAAATACAAAGTACCATACACAATAAACTAATAAAAAAAAGATAAACAACTACAGCAAAAGACAGATGTCATAGTAGAAAATCACGGAAACACGGAAATCACAGATGGTTTTTAATCAACATAATTTGAAGTTTATTGCATGATTTTAAGGCAAAAATGTTTACCTTTGCTTCTGCTACCGAAGTCCTTGTGCTTTGTTACTTACTGGCTCAATATGTGAGCGTGACATTATTGCAGAAATTTGTACTTTAGTGCTCTGCAGAGACAAAATTTTACAGAAGAAATTCTTGCACTGCATATAATGATGGTCGTCAAAGCTAAATTTAAGTTTTATAGACTCTGTAATGGTTTTCAGGCCCGTGATTTGACGCCAGATCTTTGCCATGATTTTTGCGATTTTTACAAAAGTTTGCCATGCTTTTTGCCATTTTTTACCGTGATTTTCTACTGTCCCTAGACAGTGTCACAGAGAATACAGACTAAAAATATAAATTAAACCGATGAGCAAAGTAGATTAGAACAAAAAGTTTCATTCTACCTAAATGGTCAATCCAACCAAATTTAACTTTCAATTCACATACAACCTTACTCAGATAATTATCACAATCATCCGTTACTTACTTGATTCATACCAGCCAACATAGTGACATCACCCAGCATTCAGGCCATGACATGGACAGTGACCTCGCTTGAGTTAATGTTTATCAATCGACTGGGTGTAATTATTTTGACAGTGGTGTTACATAAATGAGTACTGTAAATGCTGTGTAATAGCTACGACTCTGAAATTTTATAGGAAGAATTTCACTGAATATATCTACAAGAAAATGTAAAATTATTGCTGGTTACTGTTAACTACAAGCTTGCATTTAAAACTAATACTCACAGTGATGGAGGTAGACCACTCCACAAAGCTGTTATGCCTTCATTACGAGCAATTTTCACAAATGCATCCTCCACAAAACAACCAACCACACATGTTACTGATGAACCACAGAGTTAGCTGAGAGTACAAATATATATTATATACTACATCAAGTACTTCCATTAAGTCATTTACAAACTTTTTAAGAGCCAACGTGAGTCACTGTAAAATGACTAAAGACTAACACTTTTATCACCTAAAAAGATGAATGGCATTTACCTCTAGAATCACTTTACCGGCACAACAAGCGGTCAGTTTTGAACACACAAAATTCATGCACTCCACAAGAAGCAAAATTTAGTGAGCCAAAAAACTACATGAACAACTCACTGCACTGCATCCTAAAATGTACCAGTACACTATAACTCACTGGCACAGAATGCCAATATACTGTGAGCCCAAAAAAACATCAACCAGCCTAGCAACCAGCAAACTTTTGGATATCTTTGCGAAATATTGATCGATTTTCAAAATTCTTTCACTGCACAGCATATACTGTATGGAAAGTTTGCAATAAATGAATAAAACTATGATTATAAGATCCCACCACAACCTGACGATGCATCGCTACACTACCCAGTAAAATATATACATCAAAAAACATAAAACAGTTTGTGAACAATTATACTTAATGTACCAATGTTCCATTAAAGTGTCCCGGTCGTCTGTACCAAGGCCTGAACCGGGGCAGTGTTGTAGACTGCTGCACTGTGCCATTACCATTCTCAGCACAGCGGCTGCACAAGCAGAGGTAGTCCATAAGGCCATTGTTATAGACAAAGTATGGAAATGTTGGCTTCTGCTGAGCCTGCAGTCGAATCTTCACAACATCCAGTGGCGTCACTGCAACAGCAACATTTCACAGATTATAGCACACTGCAGCAAATGCGCTAAGTAAATGAAATCAGGCAAAAATCAAATGTATCTATCTTCTACAAACAGAAACAAGTGCCAGCCACATTTGGGCAAGATTTCAACTTTGTCCTGGATTATAAAAATCCAGTTTCGGTGAGTACTGTCTTTGCTGTGAGTTAACAAAGTCCCAACGTCAACTGTATCCACGTACCCTGTACTGCAATAAAATCAGTAAATGGCATCACGAGTGTGTATGTCTATAAAATACTTATTTTTTATACACAAAATACTTCTGAAAATGGTTGATAAATATAGATGATAAAAAGACTCACTGAACAATGATGTTAGGAGGGCGCCAGTGCAGGAGGACATCATGCGCTGTTTGACGGTAATGTCCTCCACACAAGTGAAATCAGGCATCGTGACTGTTAGTGCTGGTACGTCATTGACTGCAGCAGCATTCATCGTCCGTGTCACTTGATACTCCACAAGCAGTCAGACAGCACACGCCATGCGACGGCTGACGCCCTCGCACCTGCAAATACACACTCATCAATATCGACCACTGTTTATAATTTGTATTTAATAACTAGCAACTTAAGGTGACCTAAGGAAACTTCTTTTTTCATGTGAGCACAACCAATCAGCAAAAATGTACCGTACTACCTAAAAGTGTTGTAACATTGGCCAAGGGCTCTTGAAAAAAGCGGATTGGCAGATCCTCAGATGCTGCATCAAGATTAGGGTTAGAATTAGCATTAATGGAATTAGAGGGATAATTAAGCTAATGAATTACAGTTTAATTACAGCCTCACTCGTTGTGACGTCTGCAGATCCGCACATCTGTTTATTACCTGTGGCCATTGGAAAGCCAGATAACGACAAAAATGATCTCAAGTTTAACTGGAGATTTGTGCACCTAAATTCTTTCTACTTACCTATCACGATACGGTCAGCCAACGACGAAACCAGCTGCTAATCACGTGATGCAACCTTTGTATCGACACCTCACGCCAGTCAACAAAACTGAACGCTCTTCTGAAATGTCACTCCAACGCAGTTCAATAATATGAAAGCTTGCACCAATTACTAACTGTTAATTTATTCTACACAGCAACTTTTTACCTGAACTTTAGTCTAATAACACGTGAAAATTATTACAAACAAGTTAAAACAACAACTTCATTAAATATTCTATGCAGAATTTGTTTGTCTTGAAAAAAACTAGCGAACCGCAAAAACAAAAAACTACGTATAGTGACGTGACTGCTGAGAGGTCTCATAATAAGCCAAGAATGAAGACTGGTAAGTTTACAAACTTACAAAGGTGTGTCGATCTATTTTATAAGGCCACGCGGGGATCTTTGGCCGACCATTAGGCCTAGGCACGATGTAGGCCTACATGTCGTCTCAGCTCTATCATCTGTCTGTCTGAATTGGGCTACCAGTAAATCGTACGTCATAGGCGGTCGGCAATGTTACCGTTGGATATAGGCTGCCAACAGTAGATAGCCTATATCTTTACATCTGCAGCGGTTTGGCCGCAATTTTGAATGCAATATTGCTGCATGCAGCCATCATTCGTGTGCGCCGAATTAATGTATCGTATTTTAACGTTGTTTGTAGCGTTCGATATAGCAGCTATACCGAAGCGTGTATGGAACTGCAGTCGCTCTGGGAAATTGCTTTCTTTCCGCTACCGGAATTCGAACGCTGGTCTTTTAATATAGGCGGTACGGTCGGTTTACCTTAACGACAGCTGGGCTTTTTGTTAATGTATAGTTTGTAAAGATAAAATGCAGAAATATTTCAACTAAGCGGCCGAAATTTGTACAGTTGTCATAGGCCTCCTAACGTTTACAGATACAACCCGGTACAGCAGATATTGATGTCTAGCATTGCTCGTCGCATTCAGCTAGCGTCCAGCGTCAAGTAGGTCGGGCGATTATGATGGTAGACCAATTGCACTGGCTCCTGGTATCATCAAATGGGCGGTGCCAGCCTTGTGAGTTGTGATAGCTAGGTTGTACGTCAGTTGCTGGTACTACGAAATGTAGTGTTGAAAACCCGCAGAATTTACTGCCAGTAAGAACAGAAATGCAGCCGCAGAATTAGCAGCAGCCAGTATATTATATCGGTTTATTCGTTGCATTCTGCGAACGCTGTCGTTTCTTGGACATAGTTGCACGTGACAAACGTCGATCGTCTTTTCGCTGTGACAACTACATTGCTGACCAACACACTGCAGGTCAACTGGCGTGGATGTCGACGGACGCGGACGACCGCGCACCTGCAGCGGTGACGTCTGCAATGACGGAAAACGATGACGTCAGAAATGACGTCACCAGAATCGGCGGCAAGGACGTCGTGACGTCACGACTGACTGATGGCGATGCGGCCGACTCGTCGAGCCTCGTGCGATGGACGCAGTCTGAGAACAATGATAAAGAACATCATCATCATCAACAACAACATCGTCATCAGCATGCTGATGTCGCACGAATTGGCTCGAAGCTAAGTGTCGACGAACTGCGTGCAGGTAAAACGCAAAGGACGCGAAATATCAAACAAACGTAACGCAAGAATAGGCATCGCTTCTATTTTTGCGTTGTGGCCGTTGCGTCGCTAGCGTCACCTTCGTCTTTTTCGCGTTTGTTTTGTAATGCGTAGCAGTGGCGTTTTGGCTAAAAGAGGAAAGGGCCAATTGTCCCTCCTCTCATAGTCTCATCCTCCTAATTTTTGTTTGTTGGAAAATTGTTGAAAAAGCCTTCTTTTTGTCGGAAAATTTGAAGCTGAAAAGCTTAGCCAGCCTACAACTTAGGGGATCTCGGGGTTAAAAAGTAGGCGGCGCAGGTAGTTGCAATTTTCCAACAGACACTGCGAATTTCGGACGAGTCGAGGAAATTATAGTTGCTAAAAATTTAAAATTTGCCTTTAAATTTCGCAAAAAATTTGAGGTTTTCAGCTTCAAATTTTGCTTTTTGGATGCACGTTTTTCAACTAGAAGACAACTTTTTTGCCACGACGCCACTGGACAGTACCGCAACTTATTTTCTGGCGTAACGGTATAGAGTGTCGGATTTACGATGGAGAGTTCCCGGTCGGGTCGCTATCAAGTGGTTACTACTTAGTCCTTGATGAGTGACTCTCTGCAAACAGGTAGGACCATTTCGGTATATAACCAACATAAAGTCATCTGAGACGTTTATTCTTTTGGGGGTATGAAAATTGAGTACCGGCCTGTCTGGCTTGACTTGAGGCGCAGGACGCGTTTAGCCGTTACCTGGGTCAGGTGGCAGTTAAACACATATGGCAGGTGACGCTCCGAAGCTCAGCAATTTGTTTGTAACAGTGAGCTATAAAGGTCCGGACCTTTAACTTCTTTAACCTTTAAATCAAGCGCTGCGTGCATGATGCATGCATTTCAGGTATCTACGACGAGCGCTCGTCAACGTGTCTACAGCCAGCAGCCGGACCGTCGCTCTACGGTGCAGGAGTTTACCGCTTTGACTTTATCGACTCCACCGGCGCCAATAATTACGAGTCTTACGCTCTGTCAAACTACTCGCCCACCACTCACTACGCCGCGTCCAGTCGCTACTCGGCCTCCTTTCCACAAGCCCCCGCGCTGTCACCAGCGTCCGGGTCGTACTCGTCGTACATCAGCCCGTACGTCGCTACGCCGTACCCGCCTGCAGACCTGAGCGCTTACTCCGCATTTAACCTGGCCGCTGCCGGTAAGACCGATTCTACCATGCAGGAATTTCTAGAAGATAAAACCGCATAGTGGAGTGGAGGTACAACTACACAGTGTGAGTGTTTTAATAGACGATTTACACAATACCGACCGATATGTACATGTAGAGTACTGTTTTCGACCGTGTACGGTTACAGATGTGCCGGGTCCGAATTTCGAATCCCGTATCTGGCTGGTGGGTGGAATTTTTAGTCGCAATATCATTAATTTTGAAAGTCGTAATAAATGTGTCGATTATACCCCGTTTACACGATGAAGCTGGCTCGAAGAGCTGGTTTGTAGAGCTGACTCGCTGAGCGTTCGTCTAAAACAATGTCTGAGGTAAAGTCAGCCTTCCATATCTTTCCTCCTCCTTTTTCTCCATGATGGCAAATTCCTACTAAAGCATAACGAAGTCGACAACTTGACGCCACTGCCGGCGATCTTCAGCGAAACGCCAGACCAAGTGAAGGGCTGGACGTCTTGGGACACGGTTTTCAATCTTTCAACCTCTAACTTTTCCAACTTTTTACTGCTTTGATATTATGTTTTTTATACGGTACTGTTGCTGTGGACAGCTGGGCCGGGCAGTGCGTACAACTCTCCTGCTATGTCCTACATGTCAACGCATCATAATCTGACAGCGGCGGCAATAGCGCCAGCAGCGACATCTACGCTTCAGTTGGCGGCGTCTTCTGAACGATCGTTGCCACTCAACTACCGCAACTTTACCGCCGCCGCCTCAACACACTTGATACAGTCACGTACGCTCGCACTTTTTTCTTAATTTTTGAAAATTAATCGATTAAAGTAAAAAATATTGTAGGCAGCCCTAATTTTTGTCGAATTTTAGACGCTATTTCTGAAAAGTTAAGTGATGCACATGGAAAAATAATTATTAGGCTTTGACCTGTTGTAGGGCCTATTTGCCGGCTGCCGAGTGGCAGCGATGGCGTCGTAATGTCGGTGGGAGGACGCTTTGTCCTGTGTGTGTAGCAGTGACGTCGGCGCAGGGACAGGGCAATCGCCGAAAAAAAATTTTCAAAAGAGAAAATTCTGGGCTAAAAGTCTTCTTTTTGCGGAAATATAGAGTCAAAATTTAAAGCTTAAGCACCCATAATCTCTTCTGCAGTCGGTGTCGAAAAATTGAAACTTTCTGCTTTGTTGGTCGTAACGTCAGCGACGGAGATTTTTTAGATGTTTGATTGCTTCTATTTGTGCGTGCTGACAGTAAACTGGACAATCGAAAGCATGTACTAACCATTTGCAACCTGAACAGATGACCTACGATAATTATTATGAACTAAGAACTAAGTAGCGCCAATAATAGACATAGGCCTACAGTGTAAAACAAACTTTGACCAGTTTGACGATTGTATGATTATTTTCACAACAAGACTGTTGTTTACGGACTGCTACTAACTGTTCAGTTGTTTCAGCTATTTTTTTAGTTGTTGTGTTGTGTAACTTGTCTGTAAGTCAAACTTTAAACAGACGAACGTGATGATTGTGTAGCGTACGTGGATGAGCGAGGAAATGCTGGTACCTCGTTGATGCTGCCTGCATGCTCTAGTCTGACCTCGGGCTACTCTGCAGCAGTTCCTGTCTCTCTGGCGTCCACTGGAGGACTGGGCGGCGTCACTGGGGCACGCGCTACGAGCAAGGACCACACGCGGAAGAAACCCCGCAAGCCACGCACCATCTACTCCAGTCTTCAGCTGCAGCAGCTGAACCGACGCTTTCAACGCTCGCAGTATCTGGCACTGCCAGAGCGAGCCGCGCTAGCAACCTGTCTCGGACTTACACAGACTCAGGTACGTGCGTCACGGTGTGACGTCATCATCATCATCCTCGCCTTGTTTTATTGGGATAGTTCCTACGCGTGAGACAAAACCTCGCATGCGTCAAAAACAGGGCGGAGCTCTACGCATACGCACGATGCTGCTGTCAATCAACTCGGGTTTGGCAGCGCTATAGCATGCAATAGCGCCTTGTGCTAACACTCTGCCAGTAGCAAACGCTTAGAGCTGTTTCTCGTTTTTAGTTTCAACTTGGTATGAAGTAACGGGTAGCACGTTGGACTTAACGATCGCGAAGTCGATGATTTGACTCACGGTCTGGTGGCTATAAAGTGGTAAGTAGATGGATGGATGGGTGACTGTCTCTGGACAGGTAAATTATCTCGGTATATAAGCAACATCCTATGTCAACACAGCCTTCCATCACTCCGGGATAAATAAAGCGAGAACCGGTCTGTCTGACTGGGTCGCGTGTCAAGTGACAAAGTGTGATCTCATACGGCAGGCGACGCTCCGTAATTCCGAGGTGGGTTTGCCGTAAAGATATGTACACAAACCTAATCCTTCAACCCTTTAACAGCTTTCCAGCACACCTGCATACGCGATGAGGACATTACCAGTTAACCACAAGAGGCGTGAACTTAAAGAAGGAGTCACACTGGCGGTCCGGACGGCGGTCCGGACGGCCGTTCGAACGGCCGTCAAAACGGCCGTCAAAAACACCAACCATTCGGATGGCCGTTTGGACCGACGTCTGGACCGCTAGTGTGACCCCTCCTTAAAGCGTATAGCTTCAAACATTTCTATATTCGTACCGGGCTGCAATCTGACATTCCGCTTAATTGCGCTAGATACAAATTCGTAATATCGTACTGAACATGAACTGAACTGATCATTGTGCATGCGTGTGTGTTAGGTGAAGATATGGTTTCAGAATCGACGCAGCAAGTACAAGAAGCTGTTGAAGCAGTTCGGCCTGAGCACGGCGGCGCGTGGTGTAGTGGTAGGAGGTCCTAGCAGTGACGCTGTGATGGAGTCAACAGTCAGTGGCAGTGATCTGAGTCCTGAGTCCAGTGCCACGGCAGCAGCACTCGACCACGCAGCCATACACATCAAGACGTCACCTCGGTCAAATTTCGACGATGTCGTCAGCGACTCTTTGCCGCACCCGGCACAGGTTCGTGGACTAGACTCGACTACCAAAAGATTTTTACGATGTAAAGCAGTATAAAAATTGAAACTAGACTGACAAGACTCGCGGAAGTCTAAGGTTGTCTGCGGTAGCTGCGGTGGCATGCTGCGATATTTATGGCAATGACGTCAGCGTCGGCAATACCGGCAGTGGCTTTTGTCCCTACACCTGAGGCGCGTTTCGCACTTTTTTCTCTGAGAATCTCAGAAATTCTAACTTGAAATTCGCGTTTCGCACTTCCTTTTCTCTGAGCTTCTCTGAGAAATCGTGAGCAAGATTTTCCTTTGCTACGTTATGCTAGCTCTGCCCACTTGCTTGTGAGTTAGGCCTACGTCATCCAAAATTCTATGTTAAAATTCTCGTAGAATTCTTACTTGCGCGTTTCACACTTTTCGTGAGAACTAGTGAGAACTACTGAGCCGTAGAATTGAGATTTTCAGAGAAAAAAAGTGCGAAACGCGTCTCTGGTGGGCGCTAGTGATGATTCGATTATCGAAAATATCGATATATCGTATCGTGTCGCATCGTCGACAAAAATGTCGAATTTTTTGATATATCGCGATATTTTACGTCAGAGGTTTATATTTTTATTACTGCATTACAAAAATAACGAGAATAAACAAACGACATACTAACCGAAGCAAACGAACTATAGTGTCGTAATTTAACGACACTTACGACAGTCTACAGTTCATTTTTAAGTTTATTTTAGTATCTACGTAAATCAAACTGCCTTGCTGAACACTCACGTTTTGTTCTTGTGCTTGTATAAGATTTACATACTTTTCATTTAAAAATATCCATATTAATATCGCGATATTTTCAAAATATCGTATCAATATCGTATCTAAATTGACATCCTGGTGCCGAATCATCACTAGTGGGCGAGCTTGCGCCCAATAAAAATACGGGGTTGTCAAGAGTGTAGATCAAAATTATCCCCTATTTTTTGCTGAGCAGTGAATTTAAACCGTTGACAAAGCTCCCCCTTATTTTCTTCATAACGAGAAGCCCGAAAGGGGATGGAGTAGGCTTGAGCAAGTGGGGGAACTTGCGCCTGATTTCGACGCCAGATTTGAAACAATAAAAGCGGCTGAATACCGGTAGTTATTGGCCAAAATGGCAACAGCTACTAGCAGAAAGATATGTGGCAATGGTAAAGTAGGCTATCCGAAAATCTTATTCTGTGATCTTAAACTTTGACTTATGACTTCGAAATTTAGTGGGATTCTTGTAGGTGTCGATATAAGTGTTTGCACAAAACTACATCAAGCTAAGTGCAGCGGTTTATGAGCTATCGCGTTAAGAAAGAGAGAAAAACAAAAACAAACTTAGCGACGACGCTTAAAACAATACTGTCGTCGCAAAATACAACTAAAAGTATAAACTTAGATAATTCTTTTATAGTCTCTGTGTTAAGTGCCAGCTGTCTATTGCTAGCTGTCATATTCTTGCTGGTTGTGCAGATTGTTGTAGACTGTTATTCACGGTACGTTGTCACTGTGTTATAGATACGCTATATGGGCGGCCAGCTCTGATGAGAGTTTGCTCTTCTAGTAGCCCGTTTTCCTTGAACAAGAAAGTTGAAGGCTATTGCAACCATGGGAAACCCACAGTAGAGCTACGGCTTATGAGATTACGCAGTCATACCTGCCACCCGACGCAGGTGAATGCGCCCCGCCTTTATCCCAGCCAGACAAGCCGGTACTCGATTTACCTTCCCCGAAGGGACGAAAGGCTGAGTTAGCCCGCAGTAGGTTTATATACTAAAGTTTGACGTGTTGTATGTGTAATTTAGTTTTCAAATACGTATTCTTCTTCTTCGACCGGTGCAGCGGCGACGTCGACGACTACTGATGGCGACGAGATGACGGGTGCATCGTCGAGCGGCGAGTTTGCTGCTGTACCCGGAACATTGCTACGTCATCGCCCCGGAGCGCCCCGGCCGGGGGCTCTGCAGAGCACCAGTTGCTGGTCTCCGCCGCCACCTCTCGCCCCAGTCTCTCTGCCGTACGACCACTACCTGGCCACCTACGACGTGTTGAGGTCAACTCAGCCTTCTACCCTCAGCGGGGTGGCTGGCTATGACGCGACGTCATCGCAGTCGTCAAATCATCACGATCAGGTCTTCGTGACTTCAGTGCCAAGGACAACCTGCTACCAGCCCTGGTGCAGTCTTAGTCTGCCTCCCGCCACCGCAGCTGAACACAATCTTTTCACTTAATTTTTTTACTTATTTTTTTTTTACTTTTTTCTCAAACCACACTCAGTTTGCAGTGTCTTCACAATTTTCGGCTGTAGTCGTGCGCCTTAAAGTAAACGACGGTGTAATGTGTGCGATCTAGCTGAGCCTGGTTTAAGTACGATACAAAACTGTCTGGGGTGGTAGCCTATAAGCTGTTATCAGCTATGCTACAGTCTCAGTAACAGACGGACCGAACACAATCTCCCTACCTAGCATCAGAGATGAACTGCTAGTTCGTTAGCTTTGTACAGTCCCTAAAAACTTGAACTGTGAGTAATTAGTAGGCCTAATTGATAATGGTACAAATTGCTCAAACAGGCTGGCCTTTTGCAGTTTATACTTGACGCAGTTGGAGATGGTGTTGCATTTTACCGTGCAATATAGGGTAGTTAACGTTGTTGGCGTTTCACTGCAGTATTTTGCGTATTTTGGTTATCGTCTGATGCGGCCCAAGCTACAGAGAGGCTTGATAGAGAAGTTGCATCATATCTTGCTAATGTTTAGACGCAATCTTATAATGCCTAAATTCATGCAGAGTTCAATGATGAACTACCGTTCAGCGTTTTATAATATCAGCAGAATACACGCTACACTTGGAGAAGTTCAAGACTAGTATTCGTTGTTATAAGCTGCATTATGTCGTTGAATCTACCAGCCAGGCAAGACAGACAGCAAGTGCCCGCCCGCATATTATTATGTGAACAGTATTCTGTGTCAGCGATCGCTAAGCTGAGTACGCAGTCGTCATATGCAGTGGCAGATTCATCTACCAGCAGAGGCGATATATATACCGACAGTCGTGCGAACCACCTAGAGCTCTCGATCATTCACCGGAGATTAAAATTTACCACCACTACCCGGCCGGGACAAATAATTGAGCGGACAAATTGATTCAGATAATAAGTCGTGCCGATGCCGCCGACTGCTGGGCTAATTACACAGTAGCAGCAGACATTATTTTACTGGCTGACTGGCGGCGGTATAATTCAGCGACTGACTGAAGTCCTGACTGACGGATCAGCAGACTGTGAACCAGAGCACACATCACATCACACTGTACTGCGCTGTCTATACTCTTTAGCTCTATCTGTACGTGTCAGTCGAAGGAGTGGAACATGGCAACGACCCTAGGCGCTGTTATAACAAGCCTACCTACCATTCAACGCAACGCATGCAACGCAACAAACGCAGAGTACGTAGAAAACGCGAAGAAAGAACGGACATCGGATCTGTCCCTGCGATTTCGCCTTCGTGCGTCGCTTACGTCAGCTGCATGCGTCAAAACGTACGCTATGGCCTTGTTTGCGTTGCATAACAAGAAGCCCAGCTGTCGCTAGGATAGCGGACCGTATTGGTTGTCAGTGACCTTCAAGATTATCTAGGGTCGACGATTTTCATTTCATCTGAAAGGGTGTATGCCACTTCTTATAAGCGACCTTGGCCGTTATCTCTCACCGTTTCAGAGATATGGCCAGTTTTCCGTTAAAAACGCACATTTCGCCCCCCGCCATTCAACCCCCAATTTGTAAATGTTTCTTTTGCACTATATGGCTGAAAATTTTGCACGCTCAAGTTTAACACCTATGGTTAATTTTTTGTGTAAAAGTTTTCGCTTTTTATGACCTAAAGCTTAGCCACAATACAGCCGTTACAGACAGACGGACGGACGACAACCATGCCAATAGCTCGACCGTTACTTAAGTACGGTCGGCTAAAAAGTAAAAGTGCAAACTTTGGACGAATGACTGTGCTTCCGGTTGCTGCCGGCAAAAAAAGTCGAAGCGAAAAGGCGAAATTATTTTATTTTTTACTTTCACACCATCTGCGTGTGACATCACGCAGAAGCTTATTGAAAACAAGTTGATGCAATGAACAGTACCGACAAGAACTATAGTAACAGACCAGCATAACAGACCAGATGCAAACAGTAAGCTTTTTTTCAATTTTAGTACAACTATGGAAACAAACTCAAATATTGTCGCGGGTCTAACAAAAATTTGAAAAATGCAGATTTTTTAAAGACGGACGGCAACGGGAAGCACATGAGAAATATTTTAAACGATATGTCAGTAAGTCAGGCATCCGACCACCAGAACTGTGCGGGCAGCAACGGCTTGGCGAGTCGCCTCAGAACAGCGGCGTACCAATGAACACCATCGTCACTGTTTAGATCGGGGTATGAGATGTAGGACCTTTCAGAACTCTCTAAAGCTGAGGAGGATGTCTGGATCATCCAGCCAGTGACCCAATCCGTGACGTAATGTAGATATCTGAGTGGCGCTAGGGACGCGTGGGCGGTGGCGTGACTCGCAAACTCCGCATAGCAAGAAACGACGATATCGTCGACGACCAGTGTGCCTCGCCCGGTGATTGGTGCGTACAGACCACGTGACCGTCCACGTGACTCGTCGAGCATGCGCACTACACGCGCACCTGCTGCCATGCTGGCGTTGTTGACGACGATGACGTAACTAGTTCCAGTGCGGAGATGACCAGCGAACACAGGTTGCCAGTGAGACGGCGACTTAACGCTGTCGACACCGACGTAGATCAGGTGACCTGTCCATACACACACCATATAACACGTTAATACGTTGCGTGCACCAAGTAATGGGGTCTAAAGATGAGCTATTTAGTAATCTAAGTCTATCTGCACCAAATTTGAGTTGAGCCGATACAAATAGTTAATCTTGCACAGAAACGGTGAAACAACAAAGTGCGTATATCGTACAAATGCCACAAACTCATTGCACAGAGTACATTCATTACAAGTGTCTAAAGGTAAAGACATTGAGGCCAAGTCTTGACCAAGTCTTCGAAGCCAAGACCAACAAGGCCAAGGCCATACTTGTTTGTTTTCTAGCTGTCTTTAAAGTTGAGAATAACCCTCTAGGTCCCCATCTTTGGCGGTGTCATGCGAGTGAGTACAATCTCTCCGTAAATTTTATGCTGTCGGCAAATTTTAAGACACATCTTAAGATAAATTTTATGACAATATATCTGTGAACTGCTGACCTGGAGTGAGCGTAAGTCGCTGTCCGTACTCAGTGAGGACGGTGACGTACTGCGTGGTCTGAGTTGGACTGCGGTGCAGGAATGCGATGACGGGTTCATAATGGAACCGTTGAGTCGACTCGTCATAGGTCAACACCCGGTCACCGAGCGTCAAGTTGTTCATGGTCTGAGTCTGGCCGCTGGACAGGCTCACCGTGGCGTGTCCTGGGAAACAACCGCCGCCAGCCCCGGCCGCCATCGACGAGTCTGTAGTCACACACCGCAATGACAACTTCCACAGACATTGCCATAAGATTTATCATAAGATATACGTATGTCTTAAGACCATCACACGTCAAATCAGCTCGGACGTCCCTTTGTGGTCTTGCAGTGTAAACTGGTGTTTGACTGCTAAGGAAACGGAGATCAGCGCCGCCTATAGGCTTTATGGGCCGGGGAGAACTTTGCGTTTTTTAACTTTACTTAAGACCACCGTAAGACAAAAATTAAGATGTCCTAACATTGTCTTCGACGACCATGTCTCAAGTATGTCGTAAGTGTGCATGCAGCACAGTGAGTAAGCTCATTGTCCTAAAATGACCGTAAACGTGAAAACGGTCTTTAGGCTAACTTAATGGTTAAATGCTCTTCACAGAAAATCCATTTCAGAGCTACGGAGCGTCACCCACCGTATGAGATTACACAGTGTTATCTGCCACCCGACACAGGTAAACGCGCCCCGCCTTAACCCCAGCCAGATAATCCTGTAGCCCGATACTCGTTTTACCTACCCCGGAGTGATGGAAGACTGAGTTGACCTAGGCGTCCGATTACACATTGAGATGGTTAAACTGTCCGCAGGCAGCCATCCATCTAAGTACTAACCCGGCCCGTCGTCGAGTAACTTCGCTGATCAGATGAAATGCGTTACCGCTACGCTACGTCACCAACCCAAAAACTGATGTTTGTTAAGATGTTCTGTGAATCAGGCCCCATCACGGTTTTTATCCAACGCAACGTACGCAAGGCCCTTCGTACCTTTTTGATGCAAATTACGCTAATTACCCGCCCAGTCACGCTCAATCGGTCTTTGACGTAAGTTTAGGCCTACTTACGAGTATTACTCGTACGGCGACTCACCGCTCCGTTAAGGCGAGAGCGTTGCTGGCAGATCTTTGTCAAAGTCTCAGTCGAACAATTCGCTCATTCGCTGTATTAATATCAGCTAGAATTCAATATCCATAAAGTCACATTTTAGCATGACTTAGAACTAGTGGAAATTGCATTCACTCTACCTGATTTGACGGAGCAGTGTACGTGGGCTCGCGACTCGTAGTAGACCCAGTCGAAGCCGACATTCACAGCAAGCCGTGCCAGCAGTCCGTACTTGGATCTATCCCTGTCACTGGTGGTCAGATCAACCGCTCGTCCCTCGTAGTGCAGTGACTGCGACGAGTCGGTGACAGCCGGGGGATCTGTGTCTGGATCAAGCCATGCCTCGGTGACACGTAAACGTACCCCGGGCCATTGGTTCATTACGAGCACCGATAGCATGTTCACCTTCTCTCGACAACGCTACACAGAGACAGTCACTCACCAGTCAGTCAAGCCTTTAAGAATTTTTCGGTTTGCGGGCAAAAAAGTAAAGACCGAGGATTTTTAAGCTATTTAACTCTGACAATGGTAAAAAATCCTTCAATCCTATCCTGGATTCCGACGCTAATCCAAATCAACACCAAAATCCAACCGCCTCTAAGTAAGTAAATATACGAAAGTAAGTAAAACGTAAAAATATATTGCGCATCAACGCCATAAAGTCCCTAATGCGCCGCGCATACATTAGTGTTCACAAAAGGAAAATATCTTAAGTAGGATAATCGTCAAAAGAAGAAGATAGCGTCAGTTTAGAATCACGCAGATGTTTCGGCAGTGAAGTCATCGGAACGGTGACGTCAGAGAAAGCCCAACGTCCGTATGAGCTCTGTAGGTAAAACTGACACTACAGCAGCTGCGCGATATCTAGTAGCAGATGAATGTAAACGTCTGGGCCAAGTATAACCTTCCCTGAAAATTTTTATCCAAATCCGCCGGATATCACATAACCTTCTATATTAAACACTTACTACATATTCAGGTTATGTGTCATTCAGTATACATACACAGCATTATATTAAACCGAACGTCAGCCACCATAGTACATAGTGATAACTGATGATACTTGGATGAAGTGTTTAGAATGATATTATGCTGAGCACAGTGCCAACGGTAAGCTATAGAAGACCTAGGCTCATATGTTCAGAGCGTTGACCGGCAGAGCGCCGCGTGTGTTTGCTTAGCTCAAACAATTCACTTGTCAGCTATATACCGAGACTTCATGTCCATATACTGCGCCAACAAGTCGCCAGATTGCTATGCATGATGAGCCAAAAAGCGACACTTTTCGGTATTTAAGTTTTACAATTTTTCTCTCGTTAGGTGCATTTACATTTGCAATTTTTGCTCAATCACGTATCATTATCAGTAAATGATGTCGTTCTGCGTCACGATGACTAGATTAATTAACAACAAAAACTGATAAAACTAAAGTTAAAAGCAGATTCTAGCCTTCTGTTTGCTAAAATAGAAAAGAGACGCGAAACAGATTTACGATATGAGTGTCTGTAAAAAGATATAAAAATGTTCTCAAATAAACCAGCACATTTATGCCGCATTTGAACTGTACATAAATATAACAAATGCTAAAATTATTAAAAAGTGTAAATATCTGGCAATTTGCAGTTAAATTGTCATTATATTGACGTGTCGGTGGTTAAAAAATGTTACTTTGTGGCCCACTCTGTACATTGCATCGCACGCCTGCTGATGACACGGTCTATAACCAATCTGTGTCAAAACTATTCACGATTTTATTCCATCACATGTTTACTCCAGACATGTGTCACATTCTTGGTTTTCGACGTCCATGCTTCATGTGAAGACTTTGCACTCCAGTAACTCCTGCCTGGGATGAACGTTCACGTCAACTTTGGTTTCTTTGCGCTTTTAAGTAAGTAAGTAAGTACCAATTTATATAGCGCCGAAATCTCACAAAAGAACAAGGGCGTATTACGGAGGAGCGCAAAGAAACAATACACGTAAGTAGACTGAAAATACTAAGTCTTAAGATGACGGTTGAGATAATAGGCCTATTCTACGATGTTATTTGACGTATAGTTTGATCTATGGCTTGTATACCTGAGACATAATGCGGTCGTTGTCGTTGCCTCGTCTGTTCTTGAAGACTATGTCGGGGTTATTGTTGACGACGAGGTCGTCGAATCTTTCTCTGTCTGACCGACTGATGCTGGCCTCTGCCGGACCACTGGCACCCAGCGTGTTCTCAGGAACATTCGGCACGTGCTGCTTGTACACTAGAGGCGTCATTCTGCCACGACCGCGACGCTGACCTGCGATGATCGACAAAACCGTTAAATGGTTAAATGGTACGGCTCTTCACGGGAAACCAATGTTAGAGCTACGGAGCGTCGCCTGCGTCCCGTCAAAAAACCCCGCCAGACAGAACGGTACTCGATTTACCTACTCCGGACACATGAAAAGGTGAGTTGACCTTAATGTTGTTTATTATATACCAAGATGGTTTACCTGTCCGCAGACAGACACCCATCCAAGCAGTAATCACTAGATAGCAACCCGACATGAAAACTGGAGTCAAACAAACTACCTCACGATCGCAAGTTATACGTCCTAACCGTTACACTATTAAGCCACCCTGCTGAGTGTAGGGGCCTAAACTAAAAAGATTGTTAACTAATAATCTAGTTAATTTGTTTTAGTTAGATTAATAGTTTAATTAAGTATAGTTAATTTATTCTTGTTTAGTTATTTAGCGAGCATCTGTAGCGTCGTGGATTACAAATATAGACCGGGAAGTAAGTTGTAATTAAGCGACAGACACTGCAAATTTCCAATAGAGGAGATTACGGGTGCTAAAAATTACAATTCTTTCCCTAAATTTCTTTAAAACAAAAACTTTTCAGTACCAAATTTTGCATTTTCTGAACAAAAATTTTCATACAAAAAAATTTCGAAACTTTTCTGACACCCCATAATTTAGGGGAAAGAATTACTTCCCTGCAAACCCCACCCGGCGACGTCGCCACTGATGGGCCGAGTTAAATTTACGTCTTATATTAGGCCCTAGTTGTGAAAAAATCTGAGTGCTAACCTGAGCCTCGGCCGGGACTACAGGACATGACGTCACGAACGACACAGCCGAGCAGCAACAGCGACAACTGCACCGCTGTAAGACCACCGGCCGCCAACATCGTGCACTTGCAACAGTTCACTGTCTACACTCTCGTAGTAAGAACGCGGCTTTAGCTGCGGTCATTCAGTCAGACTCGGTGCACGTAGAGAACGTAGAGCAAGCAGACGCACGACGCATCATCCGCAGTATACGAAATGTCCATCAAGTCAACGACGTCACACGTTGCCCATACCCACAGGTTTAATAAGGTATAGCTCTGCTAACAGGAGGGTCGGCGGCTATTGCAAAGAAACGTAGGGCCCATGTGCTGCATGTGTAAGCTATCACATTTCTACGTCCCGGAATCATTGAAGTCTAACTCCGTACTGACTGATTAGTCTAACAACTGAGACAGCAGACAAACAAGATGTACGCAGCTTTAGCTCAGAAGTTGCTCGCGATAATGACCTTTAACTTTATGTTCTATCTGTTACTCTGCCTTTGACGACATTGGTCTTCAAGTCATCTGTGACGCGCTCACTACACTGCAAGTCGTACTGTGAGTCAAATGACTTCGTACAGCATTGCTGCGACTATTACTACAGGTTAGTGTCACGTGTCTGCTGCGTCGACCAATCACAGCGCGATATGCCGTCGTCTTCGGTAGGTGCGCCGGCCCACCAATCTCTAACAAGTAATTTGAGCAAAGCTCACGAGACGCGCGAAAGTCTATAGCAGTTCCTGTTCGCAGGTAATCTTAGTCTATCTCCATCCATTTTATCGTAATTCACTCTTTTGCAGCCAAAAATCGCAAAAAAATCACGTTAAATCAATATTTTTAGGGTTCAGGGTCATTCAAGGTTATCGATGTTGACATTCATAAGAAGCTCCTCATCAGTGCTTGTTATGATAAGCAGCATGGCTGTGCCTATCTGCAACCATTTACACGCTAGACAAGCCAACAGAGTATAAATAACCACTTTTT
>Ga0209671_1000669_pt1 | contig 24404 bp, 12 predicted proteins | sample WorMetHERISLAND2_2_FD_187401 | JGI IMG/M metagenome (GOLD analysis project Ga0209671, IMG submission 187401) | Marine gutless worms symbiont microbial communities from Max Planck institute for Marine Microbiology, Germany - Olavius geniculatus... | ecosystem: Host-associated > Annelida >... | reverse complement strand
ACAGACAAGGGACGTCAAATTGTAACCGCAGTCATTCAAACGCAACATATTCCAATTAAAAGGATTTCAGCCCTTGCAGCTTAATTTGCTTAATAAAATTTAAAGAATTTACACATTAGTAGTACAGATTACATAGATTACCATACCAATATGAAACTTCATTAAGCCTCGATATAAAGTAGCAACGAGGTTTATTCCCGCTAGTGCCAGTAGCGGCGATGGTTTGCTGGCGGGGATAAACCCCATCTTTAACATTTGTGATCGATGGGTCATCCAGCTCTGCTGGGAACCCCGCCACGTGTTGGTACGACCCGAAAATTGGAAGAATTATTTGGGTGCATTTTAGGCCGGAAAGATGATAACCTATAACTCTTAAAGATTTGCCGAAAATTTAATCTCACCACAGAGGAACACACAGAGCACAGAGATATTTTTTCGTTTTCCGGAGTTCGTGCTGATATGCAGTGATATGTTGACCGAAGACAGTTTTTTGGCCCATCGTTCCGGCTTTGGCGATTTGGGGGAAAAAGAAATATTGCCTCTGTGTCCCCCGTGGACGCTGTGGTGAAAAATTATTATTCCGATGGCGTCACCGTAATTGCAAAAGGCAGCACCAAGAGACACCTGTGGGGGAGGCTTCTGCTCGCATCCCGCCGCCTTACAAGCAGCGCAGTCGCGATCGTCTGCATTCGCGGCGGGGAACCCATCGCTAAAATATTTATTATCTGCATAATCTGTGGATTGAACTTGATCGTTCGGGGCTCCCGATTTCGGATTTGGAAATTTTGAATAAAACAGCGCATTCAATAAAATCCCTGGGTTTACTTGCCGGCGTGATCGTCGCATTTCATCTTGCCTCAGTCGTTTCCGCCGAGGAGATTCAAACCAGGATTCTGCAGAACAATGCAATTTCCGTTGCCTACGAGCCACCGCTGGAAGCGGCCGCCGGGGAGGTCCTGCAAATCTATCCCCTAGTCAAACAGGAGCTTGAACAAATCTTCACCTGGCACCTGGATGTGAAACCCAGGGTGGTGCTGATCAACAGCAGCCGGACCTTCAGCAAATTGGCCGGCAGCCCCTTTTTTGTCGGCTTCGCGGTTCCCGCCAGAAACCTGATCGTCATCGACTACACCAAAATGAAGACCCGGCCGTTTAATTTGCGCACAACCTTCAAACACGAACTGTGCCATCTTCTGCTGCACCGGCACATCAATGATTCGAACCTGCCGCGCTGGCTCAACGAGGGCGTCTGCCAACTGGCCAGTGACGGTATCGGGGAAATTCTGCTGGACAAGAGCTGGTCGGGCCTTGATGCCGCCGTCATGGCCGGCCGCACGCTGCGCCTAGCGCGCCTGGCCGAATCGTTCCCGGGTGACAAGAATGCGCTAATGCTCGCCTATGAGCAGAGCAAGAGCGTTGTGACCTACATCGACAGGCAATACGGCAGCCAGGTCATTTTGGATGTCCTGGGGGATCTTAGAAATGGCGAAGACGTGGAAATCGCAATCGCCCAGAGACTATCGCTTACGATCTCCGAGTTGGAAAGAAACTGGCTCAGCCATCTCGAAAGCACCCCCCGCTGGCTGGTTTTTCTGGCAAGCCACATTTACGCTATCCTCTTTTTTCTGGCAGCCGTCTCGTCGATTCTGGGCTTTATCCGCTATCTGAGACACAAGAGGAAGATCTATGCGCAGTGGGAGGATGAGGAAGAAGAGGATTAGCGGTGCCAGGTAACGGGTGGAAAGTTGGTGTGTAAGTTAGAGAGTTTTAGTGAAAGGACGAAAGTGGCATTCGGCTTTCGGCGCACGGCACACGGCGTAAAGCACGGTACAGGTATAGGGTGTGCGGTTTAGGGCGTAGGTCAGATGCTTAAGGTGAAAAGTGAAAGTGGCATTCGGCTTTCGGCCTTAGGCGCAGGGCATAAAACAGCATTCGGCTCACGGCATTAGATACGGGTATTTGTTAGAGTTTTTAGGCCTTTATTGTGAAGCTTTAGGTCTTAGAACGTGCCCTGATTAAGCGTGTCAGCATTCCTGATATCGCTTTGCACTCATTTTCAATATGATCAAAATGATTCCGGTCGATGTAATTGATCTCAAGCGAAATAATTGCCTGTGTTAGCACCTCCGCGGATGAGCCTCTCGAAATATAAAAATAATTCACCGCCTGTCTATCTGTACCCATATCATTTCCTTCAGCGATGTTGCTCGGTATAGAAACAGCTGCCTTTCGGATCTGATCCTTTAGTGAGAAATCTTTACTGAATTTCCCCCTGCCGGTAATTTTGTAAATATAAATTGCTAAATCTTTTGCTCGCTGCCAAACTTTCAAATCCTGAAAATTCCCCATATATACTTTCCTCCTTTTGCCTCCTGCACTTCATTTTCGCCATGCACGTGCATCGAAAACCTCACGGTCGATGCCGACATCCAATGCCAAAAGCCGTTCACTAAAACCGTTAATTTTGCTTTGCGCCGAAGACCTTATTCTAATGCCGTGTGCCGAATGCCGAATGCCATTTAGTATGCCGTGCGCCGAAGGCCAATATCTGATGCCGTGTGCCGAATGCCGAATGCCTATTCGTTACTCGCCGCCAACATCGCCAATATATACATAATAACCCCACCCACCACAATCGTGGTAATTCCCCAGCTTATCGCCAGTTGCGCGGCAACTATGGCGCTCAAGACCGAAGCGCATCCATTCACCGACCAGGCGTAGGCGCGGTGAATCGGATGTTTCAGTATTTGGCGCATCCCGAGAGGCAACGGCATTCCCATTAAAAAGCCGGCCGGCAGCATTAAAAGGACTGCGGCAGCATATCGCCAACCCGCGCTAAGACGCAGCAGATGAGCGGACAGCAGTTCCAGGCAAGTTGCCGTAAGGGCCAACACACCGATTAAAGCAACCATTGGGAGCCGTATGCTGCCTTTGCTTTTGTTTTGGACCCACAGGCCTCCGAGGCCGGAAAAAATGAGGATTGCCGCGACAACGATGGTAAAGCTGATGACAGGGTCGCCGACGATCAGTATTAGACGCTTGATCAGGTAAAGCTCGACCAGCATAAAACCGGCGCCGATTCCTAAAAAATAGGATACCTGGGAAAGCGACGGTTTTTGGCGCCCGCGGACGGCCAGCATCGGGGGAAGCAGCAGCAGGACAACGGAAAGGACAAGGGCTTCGATAAAAACCAGCGAAACCACGAATTCACCGGACATAAGCAGGGCATAAAAGCGACTGTCCAGGCTTTTGTAAATGGCTTCAAGCTTTGACCATTTCAGAAATCTGCCCGGGAAAGGACGCCCGTCCGACTGGGGTTTCACGTCCAGCAGGTAGGTTTTGAAATATTCCCCCGGCCGTCCCGACTGGTAGGATGCAGCCAGTTTGTTGATCTCCATGAAGTGATGGGGCTCTTCGAACACGTGAAACCGGTTGGCCGCAGAAGATTGAATGCCCGGGAGGTAAACGAGGTCGAAGTTTTTCTGCCGTGCAAATCCTGCTACAGCCGCGGCATTTACCGGCATTTTGGATACCAGCAGAGTGAAGGTGTCGAAATTGCGCAACAGGGCCAGGTGCTCCCGGGGCTGTTTGACGCCGTTTTTTTGCAGAGCTTCGTAAGCCGTGCTGAAGAGCCGAAGGGAATCGGAGGGCGGCAGTAGAAGCTTGCGCGCGAATATGATCACGCCCGTGTGTGTCAGGTGGCGCCAGTACTCGCCCAGCGCTTCGACCGTAAAACTGTGGTCCTGGTTCAAGGCGCCGGCACCGGGAATAGACAGACCCCAGTTTTCAACATGGATGACATCATAGCGGTTGGGATCCCGGGCCAGGAATGGGCGCGGGTCCTCCTGGATCACCGGGCGGTGGTAATGACGGCGCAGCATCTCGGCCGTAGATCTGTTTTGTTCGATGATGGTCAAGCGTTCCGCCCCGGAGATTAGAGCACAAGCCAGGGCAGCGCCCCCGCCGTGCTGGATCAGCAGGACGCTTTTCGGGCTGCCGACAAGGCGGTAGCCGGCATAAGCCAGCAAATAAGCGGAAAATGCGGCATCCTGACGCGATGGCAAGTCATAAAGCACCAACGGATTGTCGCCGTCCCTGAAGATGACATCCTGGGCTGGCAGCCGGCCGGTGTACTTGAGGCTCAAGCCGGGCGCAAAGCGGAAATAGGGCGTCCGCACGCGATCGACCCTGCCCCGAATGCCGCTTCGGCTTGCGCTGACATCGGTCTTAGGGAACTGCAGGATCTGGCCCAGGGCCTTGTAAGGGGAGGGTGTGATCCGAACTGCCGGATCGACGGCATCCGTCAGGCTGGCACCGCCTACGGCAATTATCGCCAGGCTGGCGGTCAGAATCGGAACCCGCCGCAACGGTCGGCCGGAAGGGCCCTCCTTGCCCGTGCCGGTTGGTTTCAACGCCGCCAGCAACGCCGGAATCAGGGCCGCGGCCGCGGTCAGGATGATGAGCCGGCCTTCGTCCAGCAAAGGTAGGGCCAGCAACGGGATTGCCGCCCCCAGCGCCGAACCGGCCATGGATGCAAAATACACCAGTCCGGCTTTTTCGGGCCTGGCGGTGTAGCCGATGGAAATGATCAGACCCGCGCAAAAGAACGGCAGCGCCAACAGAAAGTACGCGCCCAATAAGTAGAGGCCCTGCAGCGGCTCCACCGGAATCCTGAAGTAATCCAACGGTAGGTGATTGAGGGTAAGAAAGGCAAGGATTTCGGTCGTGGAGAAAAGCAGGAGCAGGGCTGCAATCGAGTTTGCCGAATCCGGGTGACGAAACCGCCGCCCGCGGGATGCTGTCGTCAGACTCAGAAAGGTGCCGCTGGCACCGAATCCGAAAAGGGCGATGCTGATGACCATAAATGACAGATGGTTCCACTGTCCGATGGCAAAAACTCGGGCAAGCAGGACCTCAAAAGCCAGGGCGGCAAACGAAACGCAGAAGATGGCAGCCAGGAGCATGGTCACGCTTTTATTTATGGATTAGAAAGTTGTAGGGTTTAGGGTATAAGGTGTAGGGTGTAAGGTATAGAGTTTAAAATGAAGGGCTCTAGATTTTTTGGAAAGGGGCGGTAATGGCTTTCGGTTTTCGGCGCAAGGCATTCGGTGATAAAAGCCTTGAGCCGAAAACCGAATGCCGAATGCCACTTCTGTTTTTCCACCGCAATCCGCTTCCTCTCTCCATTAGCATTGCACAGCACCAATTGCGCATTCAGAACACCCGATACCTTGAACCTTACACCTTATACCCTACACCTTATACCCTATACCTTATACCCTATACCTTATACCCTACACCCTACACCTCGTACTCTTTACCCCATACCCTATCCTTGAACCTTAAGCTTACATCTTTAGCGACTACTGATCGAGCGCCACCCCTGTCAGCGGAACGAACAGCACGCCGGTAATCAACCTGGTGGTATAGTCCTCTCCTTTTTTGACCACCAGGGTCAGGTTCTGGTAGGAAAAGGGATTCCCCAGGGGCAATACAAGCAGCCCGCCGTCTTTGAGTTGTTCCAGCAGGGGCGGTGGCACATGATTGACGGCTGCGGTGATCATGATGGCGTCGAAAGGTGCGGCCTCCGGCCAGCCGAAATAGCCGTCTGCCTGGCGGGTTTTCACGTTGGCATATCCAAGGTGTTTGAGCAGCCGCGTCGATCTGCGGTGCAGTTTTTCCTTGATTTCGACCGTGTAAACCTCCTCGACGATTTCGGCCAGCACCGCGGCCTGATAACCCGAGCCGGTCCCGATTTCCAGCACCCGGTGATGTTTACCCAGCTTCAGGCTTGCCGTCATGAGGGCGACGACATAGGGTTGGGATATGGTTTGGCCTTCGCCGATGGGAAGTGCCGTATCGGCATATGCTTTGGGAACGATGTTCCGGGGGACGAATCGATGCCGGGGAACCTCCCGCATGGCTTTCAACACGAGACGGTCGGTAACGCCGCGCCCTTCAATCGTACGGTGCACAAGGTTTTCTCTGGCTTCTTTGAACCTGGCCGAGTCGGCAGCGCCTTCGGCATGAAATGGAATAAAAAAAAGGGCGGGAAACAAAAGGATGAGGAGAGCCTTCTTCATGACCATGCCCCTGACCCGGTTGACCCGGAGATAGAATCAGCAGCCGCTCAGCGACGATTTGTCGATTGCGATTGTTCAGAAAAAAAATCAACAAAAAACTCAACGGCTTGATTGCACGTCTGATAAAACCTTTTTACTTTTTGACCGTTATACTATATAGTAATAATATCAAATCAACAATATTCAATCTTTTGCCAAAGGAGTGTAGTAAATGGGTTTATTCGGTAAGAAGGATGAAGCGGCACTACCCCCGGCGGCGCCGGCCCCGGCTCCTGCCAAGCCTGCTGCGAAAGGCAGCCAGAAAAACACGTCGCTGGCAACGACGTATATCGGCAAGAATTTGAACATCAAAGGCAACATCTCCGGCGAAGGCAGCATTATTATCCTGGGATCTTTTGAAGGTAAATTCCATCTGGACGGCCATTTGAAGGTCGCTCAAGGGGCCGAGATCAAGGGAAACCTGCGGGCCACCAACATATATGTCAACGGCAAGATCGACGGCGAAATTGCCGCCACCGAGAAGGTCCAGTTGGAGAATACCGCCAGGATGAAGGGTGCCATCGCCACCCCCCGGATTGCGTTTCATGAAGGCGCCATGTTTGACGGTGAGATCAAGATGAGCGACAGCAACACCCAGGCTTTCAAACCTGCAGCCGCCGGACCGGCCCAGGCCGTCAAACCGGTTGCAACCGGCCCCGCGCAGGCTGCCAAATCCGGTTCCCCCGGTCAAAAGCAGGCCCCACTCGCGGCTGCTCCCAAAAAGAAAGAAACGGTAGTCTAGCTTGCCCCGATGGGGTGAAATCAATTAGGCCACAGGTGCACCCGTAATTGTCGAACAGTTCAAGAGGAGAGGTATAAATGGATAAAGGCAAACCAACCGGCTCGACCTCATTGTTGAGCAACAAGGTCAAAATAGAAGGGGATATCCAGGGCAACGAGGACCTGCACGTGGAGGGTCACTTTACCGGCTCCATCAAGATCAGCGGCGATATTTTTATCGGCCCCACCGGCGTCGTTTCAGCCGATGTCGAGGCGGAAAACATTATCGTTCAGGGACAGGTGCGGGGCAACGTCACCGCCCGCAAGCAGCTCCAGCTACAATCCTCCGGCAAACTAATGGGCGACTGCTCCGCTCAGACCATCGACATCAAGGAAGGGGCGCTTTTCGAAGGCCGCTCCCAGATGCTCAGGCCTTCAACGCCACCCGCCGGCGCCAAAGCCAGCGCCAAATAACCACTAAAATTGAAGATTGAAGATTTAAGGTCCGCCTCCGGCGGATCGATTTTACGAAGACCTGAACAAAAAAAGACGGAACGAAGTGATTTTCACAAATCTTCAATCTTCAATATTACCCCTTATTGGTCGGATCGCCTTCGGCCACCATTTTTGCGAGCACTTCACGCTCCCGTGAGTCCGGGAGAATACCCCCTAAATTCGCTTTCAGAACCACGGCGCCGTCCTGGTTGCGGTAAATCACCTCGGCCCGGGCACGGTTGCGGGCATTGATTTCGGTGATGGTGAAGGTGCACTCGATCGTGTCGCCGAAATAGACCGGCCGCTTGAAGCGAAAACTCATTTCCGACGCCAGCCAGCCGATTTGCCCGCCGACTTCGGTCAGCAGGCTGCCGACCAGCAATCCGTGGCAGATCGGTGCCCTGAATTCTTTTAACCGCGTAAAACGCTGATCAAAGTGGACCGGGTTGTAATCGCGGGTAACATCGGCAAACGCCAGCATATCGTCTTCGGTGAACCGGCGCATAACGATAAAGCTGTCTCCGGCTTTCAGCCCCTGGATGGTTTTATCCCGGATCTCTGACATAAAAATTCTTCGGTGCAATCAATTGGAAAAGATGCAATTCAGCTCTAATGCTGGAAAATGTACAGAGGTGTAAGGTATAGGGTTTGAGGTGTAGGGTCAAGGAATAAAAAAAGAGAGGATTTAATACCAGTCTTCAACTTTGAGGCCGCCAAGGATGACAGAAGACAGACGACTGATGACAGACAACTGAAGGCAGATGACGGAATACAGAGTACAGATGTAGGCCTCAAACCTCCAACCTCAAACCCCATACCATGCTTTTTCCCCGAACGCCGAAAGCTGAACGCCGTATCTGTCTACTTTCCACATTCCGCATTCCCAATTCCGCATTCAAAAAACCTTATACCTTACACCTTTCAGTTGTCCCGAACGCCGTGAGCCGAACGCCCAAAGCCGAAAGCCGAATACCATTCCCATCCTACTCCCAGAAACAACGCCACAAGCGCCGGTATCCACCAGTATTCCACGTCTCCCGTAGATGCTTTCGCAGCTGTTATTACAAAGCATGCGGCCACAGTTGCACCGCCGCCGCCGCCGCCCAGGGAGGCGGACACCGATTTGAGGGCGGTGCTGACGACGGCGGATTGCGGGCTTTCATCGTTGTCGTTGTCCACCGATCTGACGGTGTAGTAGCTCGGAGTGGGGGCCTCCGGCAGGTTCGGGTCGCTGTCCTCGTAGCCGGTGGTGGTAATCAGTCCGGTGTTGACCTTGGTGTAGGGTCCGCTTGCGCTTGTACTGCGGTACAGGTTGTAGCCCTTGACGGGGTTGCCGTCGGCATCGACGGCTGCCTGCCAGTCCAGGCTGATGGTGGTCAGGTCGCTGGTGGCGGTCAGGTCCTCGGGCCTGCGGGGCAGGGGCACTTTCAGCTTTGTGGCCGGGTCTCCGAGCAGCAAAAATGTTTCGCTGACCTGCTCGAAGTAGACATCGCCGTTGGCTAGCAGGGTCTGTTTGGCGGCGGAAACGGCCGGGCCCAGCCTGCGCACGTCGTTGGTAAAGATGGTGTCGAACAGGGCATTGTTGAGGATGCGCTGGCCGGCGGTGGTGGTCTGGCCGGTGGGCGCCAGGGCGGCCACCGCCCCCTTGCCGTCGGCAACCGTGCCGGCGCGTATCATCAGCTCTGTCAGGGCGGGGTAGGCCAGCCACTCGGGCCAGGAGAAGTTTCCCGCCAGACAGCTCATTGAGATGACAAAGGGCAGCATGCCGGTGTTTTCAAGCTCGTCCACGTCGTCGTTTTCAAAGATGTTCTCGCCGGCCCAGCGCTGCATGCTGGAGTGGCCGGCGTAGTTGACGATCAGGGCCCCGCCGGTCTCCGGCGCCAGGCCGGCATCGTCGTTTAGTTTGAGCTTGATGTAGTTTTTCAGGGCTGCGGCCGTGGCAAAGTCCAGGCCCAAATATCCGTAGGCCGGCGCCATGGAGGCGGGCAATAGCGCTGCGGCCTCGTCGTCGATCTGCTTGAAGACCGCCTCGTAGGCGTTGTCGAAGCCCGGCTCCTGGTCGTCTGCTAAGAGCAGCACGTTTTTCTCCCAGTCCTTGGTGTTGGCCGCATCCTCGTAGGCGCGGATCTTGGCGGTCATCACGGTGGCCTCGTCAAAGTCTGCCGCCGGTATCCGACCGATGTAAAGATCAGGCACGGCATCGCCGCCGCTGATGCGCGCAAAGTACTCGTCGGTGACGGTCTCGCCCTGGTAGTCGGTGTAGGCCAGATACGAGGGCACATAAGGGGTGTCGTCGGCCGCCGCCCCGCCGTAGACAGCCTCGTAGTTGCCCTTGGGATCGAAGCTGGCATCGCCGACGATCAGCACGTACTGGGGTGCGGGCGCAGTCCAGTTGTCATAGGCGTAGGACAGAAAGTCGCGGATGGCCTCGGGCGTGGGCAGGCCGTAGGAGAACTCGTCATAGATGTCGGCCACATCCACGGCCATTACTCTGAGATCCTGGTCTTCGCGGTGGGCCACATGGGCGGTCAGCCAGGGGTATTCAACCCCGCTGCCGTTCCAGCCCAGGCGCGCGTGGGTGATCAAAATGTAGTCGGCCGCATTGGTCTCATCGTACAGGCTGGAGGCGGTGTCCTCGAATATCTGCACGTCGGCGGCGGTCTTGATCTGGTTGGTGTCGATCACCAGGTAGGTGTGCTCCTGTCCGGGGTCTGCCGGCGGCTCGAAAGCGATGGCGTTGCCTGCCGGCGCCACGGTGCCGATGCGTCCCACGTCAGCGCTGTCGCTGATGTCATAGGCGATCAGGTTGTTTGAGCCGAATCCTGCGGCCGTAAAAATGTAGCCCGGCTCGTGGGCAAACTCAAGCTTGCTGTCTGCGGCGGTAAAGTTGCGCGCATAGGCCGCCTCGATCCAGTCGACCAGAATAAAGTCCTCACCGCTTTTGCAGGTGATTTTGACCGTGTGGGCGGCATCGGTATTGTCAAAGGTGACGTTTTCGATCAAGGCCTCGTAAGGCGACTGCCCGCTCCAGTTGAAGGTCTCGGTGACAATGGAGCCTGCGGCGCCCACCAGCTCGATGTCGACCTCGTGGTCCTTGTCGCGCCGGGAGGCCATCAGCACCTTGAGACTGCCGGCCTCCGCCGGCCCCGGCACGGAGATGTCAAAGGGCACCGGGCTTCCGACGGGCACGGCTTCGCTGGCCTGGACAAAGGACAGCGAGTACCAGCGGTCCAGGCTGTCGGCGCCGGGCACCTCCTTCCAGTAGTCCTCGTCGTTTTCGGCATGCACGACAACGTCGTGGCTGACGGCCGCGGTGCCCCCGTCCGGCACAGCGGCGATGGTGTCCATGCGCAACGGCGTGCCCGCAGCCGCTGCGGTGGTCAGCCAGAAGACGTTGTCGGCCGCATACTTGTCATAGGCCGCGGCCACGGCCGGGGCGTAAAAGCGGATGTAATCGGTGTTGTCACAGACCGTGCCGTTGGCATCGACCACCTCGACGGCGACCTCGTCACCCAGGTAGTACATCCGCAAATCGCTCAGATCGGCACCGGCGACATCCACGCCGGCGGCATCCAACTCGGCGCAGGTCAGCTGGTAGATGCCGGCAGCCGAGGTCAGGATCTTGTAGGCCGCGGTTGCCGGCGGGGCGCTCTCGGGCGCAGTCCACAGGGCCGCGTTGAAAAGCCCGAGGGACAGAATCGGCGAGAAGATCATGCTGTTTAACAGCGGCGAGGGGCCGGGAAGCGCCGACAGCAGGCCGAAGGCCATATCCGGCTGCGAGGATCGCGTCCCCGGCGGCTGCCAGGGAGCGGTCTTTAGCTGATCCGCTGTGGCCAGGGGGCCGTCGCTGTAGTTGATGCGCACGCGGATGCGGCTGTAGACCACGATCTGCCGGTGGCAGGATTATAGACCACCGGGTGAAAGACGACCTGCTGCTTGGCCTGGTCGCGGAAGACAAAGGTGTCGCCCAGGCGGGCGGCCGCGCCGGGGTAGAAGGCATCGGCCGCATAGGCCCCATCATCGATTACAAAGACCTCGGCCACCTGCTCGCCGGACTCGTGGCCCACGTTTTCGGGCACCGGGTAGACCCGGTAGCCGCTGCGGGTCTCAAGCTCGGTCTCCACGATGGCAAGGCCCGCCGGACTGTCCAAGGGGATGTCCACCAGCACGCCCTTTAGGGGCATCTGCGGGGCACCCACCGTCTCGGTGTAGCCGTGGACATAGTCGCCGATCTGCAGGCGGTCAAAGCGCTCACCGCCGGCCTTGACCACGCGGCTGTCCAGGAATTCTGTGCGAAGCTCGATGGTGATGCCGTCATCGTCGGAGGCCACCACGTAGACGCCGCGGTCCAAAGATCTGATCTGCTCGGCCTCGCTGCGCTCGATGCGGCCGTCATCCAGCCCGTCGGGCACGCCGTCGCCGTCGCTGTCGGGGTTGTGCGGGTCGGTGCCGCGCGCGTACTCCTGCAGGTTGCTCAGACCGTCGTTGTCGGAGTCCAGAGCGGCGTCGTCAAAGCCAGGGTCGAGGCCGTGGGCGATCTCCCAATCGTCGGGCAAGCCGTCGGCATCCCAGTCCACGCAGATGGGACCGTGATCCGTGCGCAGACCGCTCACGTCGATGTCTTCGAGCAGATAGTAGTATATTTCACCCGGAGTGATATCGTTATCGACAAATCCGTAAGTCTGGGGGCCGATGGAAAATCCGGCCCCGGGAATCATCGCGGCGGTCAGGCGTACGAAGGTGCCGTCGGCCGACGTCGAACGGTAAAGGTGAAAGCCGGCATGGTGGCTTTCGCGGGCCGTCTCCCAGGCCACGTTGACCCCAGTGCCTTCACCGACAGCCGTAAAAGAGACCAACTCCACCGATGTCACCGGGCTGACCTCCTCGTTGCCCAGGCTTTTGAAAAAATAACCCGCCCCGATGGTGGTGTCGCTCTGGTTGTTAAAGCTGGTTTTGATCCAGTCGGCGTCGCGGGCGCTGCCGGAGATGCGCACCTCGTCGACAAATCCGTCCATACGCTTTTCTTGAGCCCTGTCATCATAACCAATGCTCATGAAATCTTTGCCGGCTACCTCATCAAACCAGTCATTGGCATTGGCTTCCGGCGAAACCGGAGTTACATCTTCTCCGTCGACATACAGCTTAACTTCGCTGGCATCGTCGTTGGTAACAGCAATGTGATGCCAACTCGTATCGCCGACACTCCCTCCTGACACTGAGACACTGTTTAAATCATTGTCCCGAATAACGACACGAGCCACCCCGGTGTCCTGAAATTCCAATACAAATCGGTCACTTGAAGACGTTTCATTAAACGCAAAAATAATATCGCGATTGCCGGTATTGTCACGCTTGGCCCAGGCCGAAACCGTCCCCGTGGTTAAGGACGCAAAATCACTTATGTGGGCGCTAAAATCCACATAGTCATCCGTCCCGTCAAACTCGTCGGCCCCATCGATACGGCCGGTGGCATCTCCCCCGCCGCTGGCATCGTTGTCCTGGCGGGTTCCGGTACGGCTATTGCCGGTGGAGTCCGCGTGGGTATCTTCATCGGAGACTGCCTCATCCAGATGCCAGACACTTAAAAAGTCATCATCCCAGACGTTTGTCGAAGACTCAATGGCGTAATCGACACAGTCATTGCCGTAGTAAACGTAAAGGACGGTATCGGCGGCCTTGGAAAGCGAGTCGATTCTGACCCAGGCCGTCAGGGTGCCGGCGGTGCCGTCATAATCTTCGATCTCGTGGTAGTGGTGAGGACCGATGCCCGAGGCCCGGAAGAGAATGTCATCCCCGGTTGTGCTTTCGATGCGCCCGTTGACCGGGTCGGCGGTGGTGGTCTTGAGCCAGTCGCCCGACAGGCTGACGAGCACCGGAAAGCCCGTGGCCGGCAGGGTGCCGCTGTTGTCAGCACCGACCTTGGTGTAGTCGATGGTCAGCGCGCGGCGGTAGGTAAACGGGCACAGGTTGTTGACCGCGAAGGTGGGCGTGCCCGTGATGGCGACCGCCCCGGTCAGGGCCGCGGCCGGCACGGTCACGGTGATGGTCTCGTCGGCGGTGATGAAATAGTTCTCCTGGGCATCCAGGGTGATGGTCACGCGGGTGTCGCTGGTGCGCTCCACCCCGGCCACCCCCTGCTTGTCTCTAACCTCGGCGTTCCAGCCGTTGGTCTCGTTCTGGGCCGAGTCCAACCCATTGATGATGGCCTGACGCTGGGCATCGAAAGTGGCCCCAGCCGCCACCCAGGTGTCGTTGATCAGGTCGATGAAAATTGTGCCGCCCCCGTTGACCACCTCGATTTCGTCGCCGGCGGTGGCCACGGAGCCGCTGACGGCCGCAATAGTCCCTGCCTGGGGTGTTTCAGAGATGTAAAATTTTTGCTGGGTCCCGTCGACCCCGTATTCTCCGAATTTGAGCTCGTGGTCCGAAGAGGTGGTGTCCTCGGCGGTAAAAATGAACTTGAAGCCGAAGGTCATGTTCTCGGCGATGGTGGCGGAAAGGGCCGAAAAATCGGTCCAGGTGACGGTGTCGCCGGCGGGGCTATAGGCCTTGGTCTCGCTGTCCTTTAACGTGTCGAAGCTGCCGTCGGACGGATCCACTTCCCACAGCTCGATCTTGTAGTCGCCGGCCACATTCTTGGATTTGAAGGTGATGCTGTTGCCCGAGTTCTGCACCTCGACCAGGGTGTCATTGTCATAGCCGCTGCCGTCGTCTTTAAAATATGTGTTCAGCATGGTCTGGGGCGTGGTGGTGGCCGTGGTGAACTTGACCTTGTCCTCGTCGGCGCAGGTGGTCTCCGGGTCGACGATCAATTCAACAGTGGGCGCCGAGGTGTAGGGGTTGACCTTGTCCGCACAGGTCGGATCCGAGGCGCCCGAAGCGTCGGCGTTTTCTACCTGGTAGGCGGTTACGGTGGATGTGCTGTTGGTCACCACGATCACCGGGGCGCCCACCACCGCCTGAGTCGAGGTCACCAGGGCCTCGGCCGGGACGGTCACGGTGATCACCTCGGCGGCCGTGATAGCGTAGACCGCCTGGGCGTCCAGGGTGATGGTCACGCGGGTGTCGCTCGTGCGCACCACCTCTGTGCTGGTGGCCGACTGCTTGTCGCGCACCTCGTTGTTCCAGCCGGTGGACTCGGACATGGCCGAGGTGATGCCGTCGATGATTTCCTGGCGCACCAGGTCGTTGAACGAGCCGTCGTCGGGCACCCAGGTGTCGTCGGTCAGGTCGATGATAATGGTCTTGCCGCCGGTCACGATGGCGGTTTCGGCGGTCGAGGGCGTGATGGTGCCGCTGACAGCCGCCGTAGCAGCGGTTGCCACGGTAATATCGACGGTGTCATCGTCGGTTTGATTGCCGCCCGACCCGGTAAAACCTTGGTCGTTGGTCTGGATCCGCAGGCTGGCCGTGCCGGTGAAGTCGGTGGTGGGATCGAAGCTCAGCCCGTTCAGGGAGGTGTTGATTTCCGACAGGGTGCCCGTGAAGGTCATGGCCGCATCGGCCGTGCCGTCGCCGTCGGTGAAGTCCAGACCCGTGGTGCCGTTCAAGGTGATGGTGCCGTTGGTCCCGGTCAGGGTCACCTGGATGTCGTTGGCCCCGGCATCCGAATCGCTGATAGAGATCAGGTTGGCGGCTCCGCTGGAAAACACCAGGGCGGTGTTCTCAGGGGTTTCCTGGGCATCGGGCACGCTGTGGACCGGGGCGTCGTTGACGGCGCCGGTCAGGGTCAGCGCCACTGCGGTCGTGCCGGCGGCATTGTCGGCCAGGTCATAGATCTGAGCGGACGCTGCCGCAATGGTGTCGGTACCGTTGTCGTCGTCGTTGAAAGCGGCGTCCACCGTAATGGTGACGACCTCGTCGGTGCCGTCGGCATCGGCTCCCATGGAGCTGATGGCACCCGCATCGCCGCCCGACACATCGGAATAGGTGAAGTCACCGGTCACCAGATTGCCGGCTCCGGAGTTGGAAGTGTCCACCGGCTCGGAAAACGTCACCGTCAGGGTCGTACCGTCTTCGGGAGCGGTGGCGCTGAGAATCACCGGGGAGGCTCCGTCGGCCGGGGCCACGCCGCCGTCACTGGCCAGCAGGTTCGGAGTCGCGGCCAAATCGGCCAGGGTGCCCTGGGTGTAGGTCACGTCCGGGGTGGCGTCGGAATCAGCCGCACCGCCCTCGGTCAGGGTCAAAAAGAGCTGGTCGTCATCGGCCGTGGAACCCGTGTCGATGCCGGATATGGTGTAGCCGTCCACGCTGAAGTGGGCCGTGTTGGCGGTGGAGTCGTCGATGTATTCATCGAAGGTCAGCTCGATGCGATCGATTTTGCCATCGCCGTCGTTGTCGCGGGTGGTGCGGGCGGTGATCGTGGGCGGCGTGCTGTCGATACCGCCGATGGCCAGCGCCACAGCCGTCGTGCCGGCGGCGTTGTCGGCCAGGTCATAGATCTGGGATGCAGCTGCGGCCAGGGTGTCGGTGGCGTGGTCTCCGGCGTTGAAGGCCGCGTTGACCGTGAGGGTGACGACCTCGTCGGTGCCGTCGGCATCGGCGCCCATGGAACTGATCGATCCCGCCCCGCCGCTGGAGACGTCGCTGTAGCTGAAATCGCCGCTGACCAGATCGCCGGCGCCGGCATTGGAGGTGTCCACCGGCTCGGAAAAGGTCACCGTCAGGGTGGTGGAACCCATCGTCGATGCGGCGCTGACGATCACAGGCGCGGCCCCGTCGGCGGGGGTTGCGCCGCCGTCGCTGTCCAGCAGGTTGGTCGCCAGGTCGGCCAGGGTGCCCTGGGTGTAGGTCACGTCCGGGGTGGCGTCGGAATCGGCGGAGCCGCTTTCGGTCAGGGTTAAAAAGAGCTGCTCGTCGTCGGCCGTGCCGCCGGTGTCGATGCCGCTGATGGTGTAGCCGTCCACGCTGAAGTGGGCCGTGTTGGCGGTGGAATCGTCGATGTTTTCACTGAAGGTCAGCTCGATGCGGTCGATCTGGCCGTCGCCGTCGTTGTCGCGGGTGGTGCGGGCCGTGATGGTCGGTGCGGTGGCGTCGGCGGCATTGCAGAATTGAAATTCAACCGCACGAAACGAGTCTTCGACGGCAGTGCTGATTCCGGAGGCCTGCTCGGTCCAGGCCTTGTTGCCGGAGGTGTAAAAGCCGTCGGCCGAACCGTCCCACCAGACTGTGATGATATCCACATCGTCGTTGACGATGGCAAACAGGATTTCATCCGTGTCGATGGGGCTGCGCCGGGCAATGATGAGGTGGCCGTAGTTGCCGCCGGGGGAGCCGTCGACATCCTGCTCGCTGGCTTCGAAGGACCCGCCGATGGTCCAGCGTCGGAAATGAGCCGGCTCGGTCGGCGTGAGGTCCGACCAGACCAGCACCCCGCGGGTGCCGTCGAACTCCATGGCATAGTGGTGGTTGATATTATTATCTGACGGCCACATGCCGCCGAGAGATTCGAGCTGGGTAATCGTGGTCCAGGTCGGGGTGGTATTCTGGACAGCCGGCCGATAGGTGTAAAAGCCGTCGTCATCGTCGACGGCCGCCACGACGGCATAGGATTGTCCGGGGACCGGTACGACGATCGCATTGGAATAGTCGTTGGCCATGTTGGCGCTGTCGGCGGTGCTGCCGTAGGTGATGGCCGTGTCCGTGACCGTAAAGCGCGTCACCCGCATATTCCACGCATTGCCATCCTGGGGATTGTGCACGATGCCGCCGCGGGTATTGTCCGTGGGATCGAAAAACCCATGGGAATCCCAGTTATCGGTATCATCTGATTCCGTGGCCACTTCGGTGTTGGCCGTCCAGTCGTCGTTGACATCGGCGCTGGTGCCGTATGGGTCGTCGCCCTTGTAATAGCGGCAATTGGTGTCAGCCACCCTATCTGTAGAACATAACAGGATATTGCGCGTACCCGGCCGCCGCACCAATTCGATAAACTGGGCGATTGCGCCGATGTCGGTGAGATCCGTTTCCACCGTCCAGCCGCCGCCTGCCAGCCAAGCGGCATTTTTCAGGGTCGTTTCAGTGTCGGCGTTTTTGCCCACCGCCACAAACTCGTCGTTGCCCAGGGCCACGATGCCTAAGTGGCGGGATTCTACATCGAGAGCACTGGTGAACGACCAGAGCAGGGTCGTATTGATCCACTGGCCGTTGACGGCGTCCCAAACCGTGCCGTAGACGCTGTGCAAGTTGGAGGTGGTGTTGTAGGCTTCGGCGATGACGCCCACATAGGCATGGTCGTCGCTGGCGGCACTGGCGATATGCCGGACCACGTCCGTGCCCTGCAGGGCCGGACCGTCCTGGGCACTGCCGAACTGGGTGCCGTCCCAGACCTTGTAGCGAAAAACCGCCGAGTTGTTGACCCAGACCAGCACGCCGTTGTCGGCGCCCCGCGTCACATTGACCGCGGTGGTGCCGGCGGCGTTGTCGGCCGCATCGTAGATCTGGGATGCGGCCGCCGCGATGGTGTCGCTGTCGTAGTCCGTCGAAGCAAAGGCCGTGTCGACCGTGATGGTGACGGTCTCGTCGCTGCCGTCGGCATCACTGCCCATGGCGCTGATGGCGGTGGCCCCGTCGCCCGAGGTGTTGGTGTAGGAAAAATCGCCGCTCACCAGATCGCCGCTGCCGCCGGTGGACGTGTAGACGGCTTCGGAAAAGGTTACCGTCATAGTGGTAGAACCCAGCGACGACTTGGCGCTGAGGATCACGGGCGCGGCGCCGTCAGCGGGCGCTGACTCTTCGCTGCCGAAGTTGGTAAATGCGAAGGAGCCGTTTTGCGACAGCCAGGAGGCTTCGATCCAGTCGGCCGAGCGGTCGGTGCTGGAGACGCGCAATTCATCCAAAAATCCATTGACCTGTTCGGTATCACCGGGCGAATCTCCAATAAAGGGGCCTAAATCCGCGGCTGCCAGAGCGATGGCGCCGCCGCCCGTGGGATCGGCAGCATCCGTTTCTTCATCGCCGTCAACATAGATTTTTACTCTTGATCCCGCACCACCGCCGGTTCGAACCATGGCTAAATGGTGCCATTGCTGATCGACCACATCAGTTGTGCCATATACGCTGCCTTCTGTGCCGTCGCTATCGCCGATTGTCACCCTTATTTTATCGGCTTCCCCACCATCATCAGTGGGGCCCACGGTAACATAGTCGCTCCAGGCACTGTCCTGGTGAGTATAAATATACTGGTCATCCGAAACGGCTGAAACAGAAGATTTATACCAGGCTACAATAGTAAAGGCATCATAGTCGTGGTCTTCAATGCCCTCGCCCGATAAATCGATATAGTCATCGCTCCCGTCAAACTGCTGCCCGTCGGCGATCTTGCCGTCCTGCCCGGTGGTTGATACCTGGTCGTCACCGTGGTCGGTATTCGAGGTCGAGTCCGTATACAGATTGTTGTTGCCCGTGCCGGCCTGTTCCTCGTCCAGATGCCAGACCCCCAGGTAGCCTGAATTCCAGACGGCCTGCTCGTCGGCCGCGCTCTGGTCGTAGGTGGCGGTGCCTTTTTTAACGGTCAGGTCATCGATTTCCATGTCGCCGAACTTTGCCGCAGTAACGTTGTCCAAATATATTCTAACCGTATCGATATCGACATTATTGTCAAAAGCAACGCCGGTGGCACTGCCCGAACCGGAAATCAAGCCGGCGCCGCTGATAGCTAGGTCAAAGGTGTTGGCGTCCAGGTCGGCCGTGACGGTGACGGTGGCGTCGCCGCCCGCATTATATCCGGCGTCTCCGCTGACCACCCCGATTTCGGTAACGCTGGCCCCGTCGTAGTAACCGAAACCTTCATGATTCGTTAACCCGTTTTCCGGATCTGTACCGCCCCATTTTAGATTGACCGCCACGCCGGTCGTGTGGCTGGTTGCCGGATCGACCATGGTGGCGCTGTCACCCAGCTGCATCCAGACTTGATACCTAGTCTCGTCGTCTATTCTCTCAAAGTTGAGCGTAAAAGACCATTGGATGGTTCCGGATGTCTGCTGGGTAAAGGTGTGGCTGACCAGCGGCTGGTTGTCGCCGTCATCACGCTCGAAATACAGGCGGTTGTTCAATATTTGTGCTTCGTGGCCGGACAGACTATCGGTTTCGCTCCAGTCATTGCCGACCGTGGTGCTGTCAGCCCGGTTGAAGTCATCCTCCAGCAATGGCTCATTGCGGTAGTTGTAGTACACCCAGATGTAGTCGGTGTCGACGGCGGCATCGATCTGGGGCACCTTGACCCAGACGGTGGCCGTGTCGGTCGTGGCATCCCAGGACTCGACCTCGTACTTGATCTCATCCCCGGTAGTCGCATCCCGGAAGCGCACGTCGGCCCCCACGGTGGCGCTGAGATCCAGGCTGGGCAGATTGGTGGTGTTCAGCGTCACCAGCAGGGGGAATTCGCTCAGGTTCTCGTCGCTGTTGGTGTTGTCCAGGGTGATCTTGGTGCGGTTGAGCCAGTTTGTATCCCACCAGGCGTCCTGCCCGAAGCTGGCCAGCAGGTTTGCTGACAGGTCGGCCAGGGTGCCCTGGGTGTAGGACACGTTCGGGGTGGCGTCGGTGTCGGCGGTGCCCGATTCGGTCAGGGTCAAAAAAAGCTGGTTGTCGTCGGCCGTGGCGCCCGTGTCGATGCCGCTGATGGTGTAGCCGGTGACGCTGAAGTCGCCGGCATCGGCCGTGGAATCGTCGATGTTTTTGTTGAAGGTCAGCTCGATGCGGTCGATCTGTCCGTCGCCGTCGTTGTCGCGGGTGGTGCGGGCCGTGACGGAGAGGGCAGGCGCGTTTTCCGCGCTGCCGAAGTTGCAGAAGGCAAAGGTGCCGTTTTGCGAGCGCCAGGAAGCTGCGACCCAGTCGGCCGAGCGGTCGGTGTTGGAGACGCGCACTTCGTCGATTTGGGTGCCGTCACCCGTTTTGCTGGTATCGTTATTCCAGGCATGTATCCTGAAACTATTGTTATTCGATAGGTTTGTTGCTTGTGTGCCTGTATCTGCCAGGGAACCATCAATGTAGAATTTGAGCTCATTGCTCCCGGTGCCTTCCCGTACGACAGCGACGTGGTGCCAGTCCGCGTCCGTGCCATCCTCGCCGGATTCAAGATATTCCTCGCCACAGATGCATATGATACAGTTTTTCTGAATATAGTACGCGTATTGCGCTGCAATGTCCTCACCACGGTCCCTGTAAATATAAATCCCGGTGGTATTGCTGCAGCCTGTATCATAGTTGCTTTTGGTAACATAGGGGTCGTGCTCCGTCCCGGTGCCCTTGACCCAGAGGCTGATCGAGAAATTTGATGTGCCGAAATCAAAATCGTCTACGTCGCCGTAGTCGATATACTTGCCGGCCGCATCAAACTGCAGCGCCTTGCCGACTCGGCCCGCGATCGAATCGCCGCTGACCATGCCCCCCGTATCCGTGCCATCGTGGCCATTGGCGGTCGAGTCCTCGATGCCGCCCGAACCGGCCGTGGACGGGTCTTCCTTGAGGTGATATACCCCTTTGAAGTTGGCATTCCACACGGCCTGCTCGTCGGCCGTACTCTGGTCGTAGCTGGCCGTGCCGTCGTAGTCGTAGTAAACCCAGATGTAGTCGGTGCTGGAGCCGCCGACGATCTGGGGCACCTTGACCCAGACCACGGCGGTGTCGGTGGCGGCATCCCAGGTCTCGACCTCATACTTGAGCTCGTTGCCGGTGACGGCGTCTCTGAAGCGCACGTCCGCCCCCGTGGTGGCGCCCAGATCCAGGCCGGGCAGGTTGGTGGTGTTCAGGGTCACCGGGACCGGGAAGTCGACCAGAGTTTCGGTCTGGTCGGAGTTGTCCAGGGTGACCTTGACCCGTTTTTTCCAGTTGGCATCCCACCAGTCATCGGCGGCCAAAGATGGACCGGCGGTTAGCAGCAGGAGTACCACAGTCAGTCCCAGGACGATATAGCCGTTCGAGTGGAATCGTTGTATTTTTTCAGAGACATTCAAAGTTTGGCACATAAATTCTCACCTCTAAAGCGCATCAGCTTCAAGTCGCGCGTATCACAGTTCGCATAGATTGCCTTGAATGTTTGTTACTGGTTGCAAAACGGGCTGGTAATTCTCTCCCCCAGGTAGGCGCGGGATGTTTAAACCCAGGTGTTTATTTGCAAAATCCGTACCGCAAAACTCGTGCAAATAACTGTTACCATTAAGATTTCTAATTTGAGGCCTGTGCGGTCATTGGTGACGATATTTGTCTTCGTTCAGATAAGTTTTTCCGCAAAATTGCGGCGATGTTTTTGCTGTAATTTCGGTGGGTTCGATTCAACGGCAGTTTAATTCAGCAAAATATTGCCTTTGTGACAATTATCGGCAGCCGGTAGGGAATTAATGAAAAATTCGGACGGCAGGATCGCACTGCCCGATTTTGGGGGATTTTGGGGCTGAGACTGTTAAAAGATTTTAGGGTTTTGTTAAAGTTTTTAGGGCAAAAACAGGTATAGGGTATAAGGTCTAAGGTGTGAGGTTGGAGGCTGATGGTGCAAAGGCGAAGACGGCGTTCGGCGTACGAGGCGGACATCTGTCTTTTGTTCTCCGTCATCTGGAGAGGGGCGGCGAGCGCGTGACGCTTGCGCAGAGCAGTGACCGGCATCGTTAACAGGTTAAATTTGTTTGTCAAAGACATCCATAGCTTCCATGTCGTTGTTGCTGTAACTCTTGCCGGCGCCGGCACCGGCCTGGGCTTTGTAACCATCAATGCTGCCGCTGGAGGTCGTGCCTGCGATCAGCGATTCAATCGCGCAGGTGGCACCGCGGGGACCCGTGGCTTCCGTCCGAACCATTATCCTGCCGTCGGTATCGTTGGTCGCTACGCCGCCGTCATTGTTGTTCCACACGGTGACGGTATACAAGACACCGTCCAGATTGGACTGCACCAGGGTAACCCCGCCCTCGAAGTCGGTATCCACAGCCGCAGACAATCCCGGGATAACGCCGCTGCCGTTCAACACAAAGCTCCAACTGGCCTGGTTGCCCAGGGCCATATTGGCCTGATTTTGAGCGATAAACGGTATTCTGAGAAGGCCCTTGGCGTGTTCGAATCCGGCTTCGGACGCATAGAAGGCCCTCTCGTACAGCAGGGTGTTGACGGCCAGATGTCGTTCGGTTGTGCTGGTATTAATGGCCGAGAGCCCCAGCACCGTCAACAGCGCCAGAAGCATAAGGGCCACCACGATAATCGAGCCGTTTTCATTATGTAGGATATATTTTGTTTTTTTTATGAAGCTGATCATAGTCCGATCCTTTTTTAATAGCCGCCCTCTCGTTTCGCTCGTTCGACAAACACAGAAAATATCCGACCGATCTGGCCGGATCACAATCCCGTTGCCCTTCGGGCAAATCTAAAACCATTTGTTTTACTTCTGTCTGCAATCCAGCACGATACCTGCCACCTGTACGGGTCGGTCCTCCACCACTTCATTCTTCCGAGATTGCATCATGCAAGAGTTATCGCAATTTTTTATACTCCAATCCTCCGGGATATCAGTTATTCCAGCAATTCAGGATAGTATTCCTTCCTTCGACATTCAGAATTCGACATTCGATATTCGACATTCGCTGTTTGTTACCACTCCGGCCCCCTGATAAAATTTATTCTAACCGCCTCGGCATTGGGATTGTCGGCGGTCACCCAGACCGAAATTGTTTTGCACCAGCTGATGGGGGCTTCATCGGTGATTTGCCAGAAGACAGTGTAAGGGCCCACCTGTTCCTGCAGGATGCCGGCACTTTCCTCCAATTCCGGGTGATCATAGGGCAGACTGGCCAGCCTTTCCAGGGTGTCCGTGGCAATGGTTGTGCTTTCGCTTTGGATTCTGGCGGCCGTATTTCCATTGATCGATCGAATCTGCATGCCGGCGATCGCCAGTATTCCGATGGCAAAAATTGCCATGGCGATCAGAACCTCCATGATGGTAAATCCCCGGCAGGCTTCGGCGGGTTTTTCATCAGTCGTTATGCGTTGGTTCAATTTCATTTTTCTCTGACACGTCAGTTGCGGCAATACACGGTTGACACCAGCAGTGTGCGCATGTAGCCTCGATCGGCGGGTACAAAATTCTGAGTGCCCACCTGATAAGACGGTGTCGGATCTGTATATTTCTGAACAGGGTGCGGCGTGCGGACCAACAGCCAGATTTTGACCGCATTGATTGTTCCCAACCGCGCCAGCGGTACCGTTGAATAAAACACGAAATTGTTGGAGGCATCGACATCCAATACATCGTCACCGGTTGGGGCCGGAACGATGTCTGCGGAGTAGCCGAAGGCGACGGCCTCGATGTCGTAGGCCAGCGGCTGGGCCGGATTTCCGTCGTTGGCATCGTCGCGCATCAACGTCGTACCGGACAGGCTGTAGGTGATATCTTCGTTGAACCCGGTGGTGTTGCCATCGGAAAAGCACTCATCGAGTTCATCGATGTCGGTGTCGCCGTCATTGTCATCCCCATCGATACAAAAATCGGGATCCGGCATCGAGTCCCGGGTAAATTGGACCGTGTCGTCATCAGCCACGACAAATCCCGGGAAGCCGCCCGGATAGTCTCCGTCAGCCTCATCGGTGTCGCTGTCGCCATCATTGTCCTGTCCGTCCGTGGCCGCCGGCGCAAAACCGGCCATGCGCAGCTCTCTTTTCATCAATGTCATTGCCGCCCGGGCATTTTGCTGCATTGCGACCGTCAATTGCTGGCTGGTATAAGCCTTTTGCTGGTTTCGGAAGGCCTCGTAGATTAAAGGCAAAACGATCACGAAGATCGCCATCGCAAGCATCAACTCGATCAGGCTAAAGCCATTATGATTTGTATTTTTTAACTGCAATAGATCAGCTCTAGTAAAAAAATCATAAATACAGTAATGTATAATCTTTTCGATCTCACCACAGAGGCCACCGAGAGCACAGAGAATTATTAGAAAAAAAACCCCTTTAGGCTTTTTTCTCTGTACTACTAATGTGTAAATTCTTTAAATTTTATTAAGCAAATTAAGCTGCAAGGGCTGAAATCCTTTTAATTGGAATATGTTGCGTTTGAATGACTGCGGTTACAATTTGACGTCCCTTGTCTGT
>Ga0209671_1000667_pt1 | contig 24418 bp, 16 predicted proteins | sample WorMetHERISLAND2_2_FD_187401 | JGI IMG/M metagenome (GOLD analysis project Ga0209671, IMG submission 187401) | Marine gutless worms symbiont microbial communities from Max Planck institute for Marine Microbiology, Germany - Olavius geniculatus... | ecosystem: Host-associated > Annelida >... | reverse complement strand
GGTCTATTGATTATTGTCACGTCTGTTATATAGGTAAAAGTAAAGTCCAGTACTTGCTACAGCACTTCTTACATGAGACGGACTCTTGGCCACAAGCACTTTGACAATCTCGAAAGTGGCAGCTGATTGGTATGAGCTAATGATACCGCAGCGCACTATGCGGCCATCCATTGCCCGCGTTAACGAACAATTGAACCCGCGGTTTGCAGCCAGCAGACATACCACCGCCACAGTCAGCCACACTGGACCTTCAACCCGTAGCCTGTAAGCTACTACTCATTTCCCGTCCCACGGAGGGTAGGAGGCTGAGTTGGCCTGAGCACGCAGTAGGTTAGCAGCTTGCTCAAGGTTGCTTGCCAATGACCGGCAGTGAGAATTGAACCGCAACCTGAAAGCTACGAGTCGACACCAACCACTAGACCACTTGCACCTACACAGGCACATAGGTGCACGAACAACTTGCCCAGAGTTATTACTTGGTAGAGCACCAGCTCGGAATTGAACCGTGGACCTTTCGATCGGTCTCGTATCCGACGCCCTAACCCCTGAGCCACCAAGACACCATCTAATGTTTGTTCGTTTTTCTCTGTTTCTTTCTATATATGTTCTTCTACTGAGCTGTTGGTAATTAATTCGACGAAAAAGTCAAACAGATAATATTCTGGGCAAACAAAGAAGTAACGTGACACCAGTTGGTGCCAACTGCTGAAGTCACATGATCACATAATGACATGGGCACTGTTACAGCTCGTGCCAATCGTTCGGTCACCTAGCTGGTTATAGTGGCATACCTGTCACACACCGTGACACCTGTAGCCTGCAGGGGGAAGCACCGAGCAAGAGGTGCGCGAACCTATCCGCCTTTATAGCCCATTCACAACAACGACGCAACTCAACTCAACACAACAGTTCTGTCGTCGTGACTGCGGGCGACAACGGAATGACGTCATTAGCATTGTGACGTCACGCTGATATGCACAGACCACGCCTTGCTTGCTGGCCTGCCTGAGCAGTTGAGTTGAGTGGTGTTAAGGCGGAGTCGTAGGCGTGAATTGGCCATTACAAACTCGCGAACCGAACAGCAATTTATCAACTCAAACTTATTCAGTAACTTGAGTGTCAAACATGTGAGACAAATCACTACAATAATTACTATTGCCACGGCATCTGCTACTACTTTAGCTTATCCTATTAAGCCGGCCGACATACGGGCATTCCGCAGTCTCTCCAGCTTCCAGGCCATGCTGGGTTCTAAACTCAGATCAACTCATCCTCCTACTCCCGGCGGGATGAAAAATGAGCAGTAGCTTACGGGCTACGGAGTAAAAGTCTACTGTGGCTGATCGGAGCGGTGGCATGTCTGCTGCAGGGATGCTCCGTTCCTGGGTCCAATTGTCTGCTGACGCGGGCAACGGATAGCCACATAGTGCGCTGTGGCATCATTAGTTTGTGCCAACCGACGGCCACTTCCAAGATTGTAAAGTGCTTCTGGTCACCAGTCTGACTCACGTAAGCAGCACTGTATCAAGTACCTGTCTGTCCGTGGCTAATGACCAGAGCTTCTCTAAAGTCCCCAGCGCTCAAATTGGCGGACGTTTACTTATATCCTGTACCTTGGTTACACGGTTACACCACATAAGACAGCAAACATGTGGAGTTGCGGACGTCTTGGAATTGTGGACTGACGACAAGCCAAACATTAACAATCAGAGGGGATATGGCGTCCACGACACGAACGAACGGCAATCCGCGGCGGGGTCAGATGTGCTATGGCGAGATCCATGCAAAGCCATGGGATCACTGTTCATATCTGATGGTTTCCAACGACACCAGCTAACGAGTGCCTGTATATAGGATTCAGCAGTCGACAAACTGACCAGCTGCCCAGGAGGCGCCACAAACACGGGGCCTTCAGGTATTTAACCAAAAATGTAAAGAAAGACCCATGGGCGGCGATAGGAATCCGAAAGTGGGTGAGGGCAAAGGCCAGGACGAAGGAGGCTATGAAAATCGGTGTCTGAACCAAATGTCGACCTTATGTGCACATGTATCGTTACAAGGGAGCACATTAGCACTACACATTTTTCCTGGGGGCAACTATAACGGAGGCAAGAGACCAATGACAAAATAACGTCTTAAACGTGTTTAAGAGCTATCACAAAAAAGAACTCAATACTGTTTAAAATACAGCATTGGTTTGGCTTAATTACGAAACAAAAACTCATACTGCTCAAAGTGAAAACTAAGCTACGTTGTGTGACTCAAATATTTTGTCGTATTTTAAAAATAACATTTTAAGGTTAAAGTTAAAGGTTAAGGTTTAAGGTTTCCACTATGTGAGGCAGTGACCGGGACCCCCACACGTCTGAATTTAGCCGTGTTGGCGACGCGGATAAATGCGCGGGATATCGCGATGTCAACTGCGACTTACAGCATTCTCTCTGTGGACCCGCGCTCGGCCCCGTGGTCAAGCTGGTTTGGCCTCGTGGTCAGATAACGGCGCCCGGCGACCACGGCGATAGCATCTTGCTCACTGCGTGTCGCGGTTCACAGTCGAGAGTTCGGTGCTCCGCAGAAACGACTAACCACGAGCTGTCTTTACAGCGAACTATACAGGGTGGTCCAAAAAACAGGGCCGCCTAAATCGCGTAGTTTCTGTCGCGCAACATCATTGAAAATATCGACTATTATCGAAAATTCCTTAACTTCATGCATGAACCTCACCGTGGACTCAAAAGCAAACGTCATGCAGTAGGCCTAATCACGCACGCCATTTATTGCTATAACGCATAGGCTTATAAAACGCTATTCGCTGTGACTCGACAGCTGAAAAGCAAAATAATCCACTATGGCAGGCCTTTGGCACATGCATGTCAGGAAGCCCACTAGCCCAGACCCCAGCCTATACAGATGCCAAAGAACTGCCAAGTGTCGGAGAATTTTTGATTCGCAAATGGACCAAATTTTACGCCAAAACGCGCTAATGTTCACGAGCAAACCGTAGCATGCGACACTAGCACCAACTGACCGGATTTCGTTGCCTGCACCGAAAGAGCCTTTGCTCTTAATGATGCAAATTCGTGCCGCTTCACGTGCAACGAGAACTGATAACACTAGAAAAGCAGGTCAGAGACCGCAGACCTCCGCAACGCCATGTTGTTCGCCAGGCGGCAGCACCATATTCGGTTTGGCTGCGGTTTCCCTTATGGCCTATTGAAAACAACGTAAATTTCAAAATGATCCAGAATCCAGAATTCCTTCCGGATCACCTTCAAAATTGAACTACTTGTAGTTTTTGCCATTCCTGACATTCCCTCAAAATTTCAGAAAGATTCTTCCATAACTTTTTGAGTTATCTTACTAACACACAGACAGACAGACAAACAAACTCAGGCAAAAACATTACCTCCTTGGCGGAGGTAATAATTCTGGCAGAGCACGACAATGATGTTCGCGAACGTAAACAGCATCATTAAATAAAACATCAATCAGAAAAAAGCATATTAAGGTTATTTCACCTAATCAACCGCGACAACGGTGACACCAACATCTTCCTTATTCGATTGCGGCCAAACGGCGATAAATTACAAAGCCAACTGAATATCATAAAAGCCGGGCCACCGGCCTGCAAACAAGGTGACCAAACAATTTGCTAAACAGCGCTAAAATTGTTAGCGTATTATCGCCGGTGACGGCGACAGGCTTGTCGCCTGTATGGCACGCCAAAGCCGCACAAATTCGATTTGCAATTTGCTCCGACGACTCCAATGTGATTAGTGCCTGTGTGAGAGGACACGGTCGTCGCCAGGCAATGGGGAATCAGCCGCTTTCCATAGGCTACACACAGACCAGGCTTCACTGCATTCTGCGTCGCCATCAACACTAACAAGAAATTTGAGCTAATGCTCATGAGACGCGCGAAAGCCTATAGCAGTTCTGTTTAGCAGTTTAGCTAAAAACTGGAATGTTCATGTTAAGTTAATATACAAATATCAAATTCTCTATCTAGATCGCATAACGATAGTAGCGTGGCGCCACCTTGTGAATGATATAGACTTGTGTCGCAGCCCGAAATCGCGAAAAATCCACAAAACCACCTATTTTGGCGTTCAAGGTCATTGAATTCAGCGCCAATCGAAAGCCAGTGTACGACTTCCTATTAGTGATTAACAGTAACCTAGGCCTTATCTCGCACCGTTACTGAGATACAGCGACTTATTTGCCAAAAATTGCAAATTTTGCCCATCCCCTCTTATTTAGCGCCGTCGTTCAGGGTGACCTCCTTCGTATTATGGAAAAACTTTATGGTTCCTGAAACTAGAGTCTTCCAGGCAGTCGACGGTGAAGATTCGGTGATCCTAGCTTGCACCGTTTTTGACTAATCCACCCGTGTGACAGACGGACAGACGGACAGAATTGCGATGGCTAAGACGCGCTGAAAGCAGTAGCTGCTTTCGCGCGTAAAAAGTTTTAAAATGTGAAATTTTATCACACAACTATAGTAGTCGACTTATCTTAGCCTATATATTCAGCTTATCATTTAGTGTGCGGTCGTCCTGGCTCCTGATAGGCCGCAATTCGGATCCCGTGCGGGCTTCTAACACTATACACTAAAATAGAAAGTGCAAAATACCAAAAACTGTCGTTAAATCTGGACATCCAGAAAGAAATTTTCAGTTGTTCGCAGTGCCGGCGTCGTGAGTAGCAAAAGATGGTAGCAGGGCTGAAATTTGGAAGTTGCAATTTTTTCTGACAGACGGCTGCAAATTTTCAACGGAGAAGATTGTGCACGGATCTGTTTTTAGCGGTATGTGACTGTTTGCGTTTTTTCTCGATACTCATCTGTGAATAACGAGATATGATTAAGGCGTGTTCGCAGCGACAAAAAGAAACGGACAGAAAAAACCGATTTCAGTTCAGTTCACTTCATTACCGTCGCTTTGAACATGCCTTTACTAAACTGTTGTATAGTCTCGAATGCAAAAGGACACTCACTATACTTAAATGAGCTCGGACCAATATCATACGGAGTGGCCGATCAAACGGACGTATTATTTATAAGCGTACACAAAGAAATCAACAACGTCATTACGGAATAACAGACTAAAGAGAGCTTTGCAAGAAGTGCATTCTGAAGTGTTGTCTGCATCCGTCTATGTCGTCGACGTTCGTAAGCGCGCTTTCCATCCAATTCAGCGCACGCAACGTAAGTACAGACATCGATCTGTCCAAACTATTCTTGCGTTTTTTCGCTGCCCTTGGCGTAGCCAGAATCTGCATGTAGGGGGGGGCACCTGAAGGGTAGAGTGTGGGGAGGGCTTCCGCCTCCCACCAAAATAGGGGTAGGAGTAGGAGGCTGCTGCGCCTCCTCCCCAGAAACTTTTCCAGATGAAGTGTTTTGGTGCATTTTGGCACTAGGCCTATGTTGAGTAACTGAGTATAGGCACTCAAAGGAGCACGTGCACCCAGTGACCCCGTTATGGCTACGCCAGTAGCGGCCGGTTGCGTTGCTTGCGCCAGCTACGTCTGTAACGTAGGCCTACTTTTCGTGCGTTCATTGCGTACTTTCTTGCGTTGGATGGGAATCGGGCTTCAATCGATGCTGAAGACCGTTCTTATAGACGAGAATTCTCGTCAACATTGGTCTGGTCGTGGAGGTTGCAGACGCGACGGTTCGGTTGCGTGCTGGATCGGCACGGATCAGAAAGCCATTATTACAGGCAACAGCGCGTGGGACGCCCAGTCACCCTCCCCCCCCCCTACCAAGCATGCCGACGACATCCGAAATAAGACACAGCAGCTACCGCATTCGATGCCACGTCATGTAGAGATGGGCCAGTCGATCGACATTCGATCAGTTCATTTTTGCGTCGAACACCAGCGGCGTCATGGCCGAACAACACGAGGGCACTTGCTATCCCCCCCTTTAGATTCTGACCTGTGGGAAAATTTACTTCCAAAAATACAAAAAATGGCGCTGAAATTTCCCCCCCCCCTGAAATTTGTAAAGACTTCAGAGGCAGAGTTGAAATTTTGAACACACGGAAGTATCTTTTCCGTTTGAAATTTTACAGTAGTAAGTCGGAAAAAAACTAACTTTTTGCCAGCCCCGACTTTTTTAACCCACAACGCCGATGTCGAATACGGATCGATTCCATCGAGAGATGATGCGCTGAATATGGCCGTGTAACTCAAATCATGAGCATAAGATAATAACCATATTTAGCAAACGTTAAGATGCATGGTCTACCTATTTATAATGACCATAGGCCTACGTACAATTTTGTCCATGCATTTCTTCTTTTGATTAACATCAGTTAATTTCCGGTATCCGTGAGCGAAGAATACTGTCTCATTGTAGGCCTATCGATGCACGAACCTCTGTGTATGCACGCAGTTCCGGTATTGTTGTATCGACACGTAATCGAATCGTCGATGGATAATCGAAATATTTCGATTGCCCAGCTCTATAATGGAGCCGGTCAGTGTGACAACTCTCCGCGAAACAGTATTGAACCACGCGAACCGTGCAGTCTTCATCGGCGAACGACCAACTGACAGCCCAGGCTGGCACCCGGCCCCGCCGGTAATCAATAAAACTCTCACGACGACGGACGCGTAGTACCAGCTGAAATCGGGCACGACGCACGCCGGGAACCATCTGTCGCGCGTCGGCGACTTGAACGAATTATATGGAACGACCCGACGCAGCGAACAATGCAACAAGAGCTCTCCCCCGACTTCATAGGAGAGATGGGGACCATTGTCCCTAAACCCCCACGGCCAAAAGATTACGCGGCGACGCCTCCAAGGAGCGTTTTATTTCTTGCGACTTTTTACTGCAGCAGTAGAATCAGCCGATTTTTGCACCTTGTTTCTGAACACCCAAAATATAATGATTTCAAAAAATTATGCGCGACTTCGGGCTGCGACGCACACTTTAAGAGTGAATTGGACCTACGCAAAAATGACTGGAGACAGACCAAAACAACCTGCGTATAAATTTTCAGCAACGAACGTAGAAAATACAACAGGTTATCTCACCGTGCTGCTCAAATCTCGCAGAGGGTAAAAAACAGGCGAATGCAGAAAAAGCGTAAGTAAGAAAAGGAGAAAAAAGCACTGCAGAGAAAAAGACAGAGGAAAAGAAAGAGGCATTGCAACGTGAAGTGGTAGCGGCCCCCACAGTAATGTCTAGAAAGGTAGCGCCTATGAGAGATAGGATGGCGGGCGAGCGTGTAATAATACCAGCAGCATCTGGCCTCGTCCAAATTATATTCGCAAACAATTCCGCCCATAGATATTCAGCCAGACAAAATGTGGTTACATTATTCCGCAATTTACATTATTATTTCGATCTTGAGTATCGTGAGTCGTGTTCGACTTGACGGAAATTTTCAATGGAAGCTGAAAAATTAGGTTATGGATTCGAACGTTATTTTCAGACTACTGCGAATCGATCGCAAATGACAATAACATGTCGCGAACGAATCAGAGGCATGTGTCATGCAACATTATCGCTGCATACGGATAAACCTGCGTTAGCTGCATTCTGAAGGTATAGTAAAAATGTGCGGCAAAAATGAGAAGGGGTTAGCTTATTTAAACGAAATTTAGTTACGCGCTGATCATGACGTCTACATATACATCATATAACGCAATTAATAAAAATGTGGTATTTTAAATCTGGTCCGGCGGATATTATTAAAACATGAGGACAGATTATAAAGTTTATTACTGAGACAAAGCCAGCAAGAGAGTGGCACAAATGGACCAATGAAATGACGCAACCGAATTCAGGGCATGCAGAGTTATCCAATAATCACATGCATCGAGCGTAGCTAATGAACTGACGATCATGACAGTGATGCCAGAGAAGTGGAAACTGTCAACATCTCTGTCTCATTCAGTCCGTATATATTTATCAGTATTCATCGACGTATCGCGCCTGCGATGTCATGTCACGCGACCAGTCATTTCCGGCTGCGCGTGCGCACTGCGGCGTTTCCGACAAGCCGTCCGATACTGTTTCCGGCTCGACGTCTCAAACGCGCCCGACTATATGAACCCGTACGAACGGTCGCATGCATGCACGACTTATCGTTCCTTTTCGTCCGATCTTTAATCCTTAATACCCCATCTACACGATCGAGCAAACATCGAGCAGACATCAAGCAGGCCTGCTTTCGTGGAACCCCGCCACCTGACTCAAATGTAGGCCTATAGGCTTAGCCCACAGCTGATCATGTGTTATATAGGTCTTCCAGTTACAACCCACCCGCCCTCCTAATTAGCATGCTAATTATACCATAGCTCGTCGAGCTACAGTAGCTGGATAAATGCTAGCAAACATCGAGCAGACGTCGAGCAATGAGCACATGTATTTTGAATATATTTGCTCGACGTTTGCTCGATCGTGTAAGCGGGGTATAAACCACACTCGCTCCTATATTTGTATTATTTTTATAAGTCTAGGCTGCAGTCGTGCGTCATAAAGCAGACGACGGTGTAGGGCTGTAGGCCTATAGCCTATGCGATCTGAACGTGGTTTAAGCTTAAGTATGTTACAGCACTGGCTGGAATGGTATAATCTCGTACCGCGTACTTGCTTACCCACTCCGCCACTATTATAAGTAATCCGTAAATACCGTATACAGTACACGCCTCCCGCACATAAGAGCATTTTGGTTCTATGTTGCAGCTATTAGGCCTACGTTGTTTTTTTTATTCATTGTTGTTTTACAGTTTTGTATATTCTACTAAATAAGTGCATTGTATTCCGTTGTATTCTTTGCCGTCTTCGGGCACAGTAATCACCCTACACGCAGTAGTGTGAAGAGGTCGCGCAACGACGGATTAAGACGAATAAGCTTAGCGGCGTTAGTTAACGGCAGAATAATGGACTCGGACCGACAGCGCTCCGTCGGTCTGTCTCTTCGCATTCAGTCCACATCAAAGCCATGCGAGAGATGCTCCCGTACGGCCAGGCTGCGGCAGCTGAATAGAACGCTGCGGCAAGGAAGTCCTGCAGGGGTTTCTATTCCCCCAAATTTAGAATCGACATCGGCCTCAAATTTCCCTTACCTCCCCTTCTTTCCCTCCTTTACTAGCCCCATTTTTCTCCCTACTCTTTTCCCCGTCACTTTGCTCCCTTTTCTTCGCCGTCTTTCCTTCCCTTCTTTATTCCTACCCCATTTCTCCGCTTCTTCACGTTTTATCCTCTCCTTCTCACCCTTAGTTGAGCTATGGTGTCTGAGGAGCACGGCAAGCTCCCCCAGCGGGTCCAGACAGGGCCCGACCGCCTAACGGTTTGTGGTGCATTTTGAGCTTCAGCGCTTCAGGTGATAGCAATTTTGCACACACCCTCAACAAAATCCCCACTCCTTTATTTTTCACTGGGCGCAAGCTGCGCCCACCAGGTATAGGGATAGAAGCCCCTGTCCAAGGCCTGCCTGGCTGCGGCAACTGAAGCCTGTGGTCGTTATCCACGGCCAGCATCCGTCGCAGTGCACGGCCCGCCGAGACACGTCGAGACTTCTATTTACCGCGAGTCCACGACACACAATCACAACGGAATTGATGACTGCCGATTTCCTAATCCTCGCCGCCACAAGGCAAGGCTTAAGCCTATATACGGCGGTCATTATCATGTCCGCGGACATAACCCCCCCGACATTACCCCTTCCGCGTCAAACCCCTTGTATATGTAGGTCTACCGACAAAGGGATGATGGATAAAACAGCACAAACACGTGTATGCTGTCGGTCAGTAAAGGAAAGGGTTGTTGTATATTTAACGATGGAGAGGAGGGGGTTGCCCCTATACAGAAAAAGTTCTGTCCTGGTTGATAGGTATGTTTGGGAAGGGTTATGATCGGCGTGAGAGGAGGGAGGGGGGCTTCGTTCCCTCTCACTATGCCATCCACAGTCTTGTGTGGAATCTCTGCCAACCAGCATCAGACGTAAAGCAAAGCGCAGATCGGAAAGCAAGCCGCCAATTTATTGTCACGACCGAGCCAAATTTTGAGCGATTTTCCGCATTCATTCGCCGGTACGCTCAGCAGCAAAAAACGGGGAGATAAAGTGATCACGCAGTTAAGCAATTCACATCAGGATCGCTTAGTCGAACAGCGCATGTACCACTTTAATTGTTAATCAGGAAAACTTGCCGTTTCAGCGCAAACAAAAAACTGCAGCTAATTGCAAAAAAGTTCTTTGGCAAGTTCACTGCAACAGTGGCATATTTAGGGGGGGCACGGTGTGATGCCCCCCTTTGGCCCAACCATGAAAGTTTTTTACAGGCGACTTCATATGAAAAGGTGCGTTTTTTGCCGTTTTCCAGCAAGAATTGCAAAATTCAACAATGTTTGATGGGTTTTTTTTCATACTGATACAATATGCGACTAAAATCGCCATGTGAGATTGCATCCGATATGACGCTGTGATTTTCTGCGTTTTCAAATTTCAGAAAAAAATGGGCAAATTTGCGGCTTCCATTGAACGTTCAAAAGCAAAAAGTGTTTCAGCTTCAGGGAGGCTTCGCTCCCCTGATCCCCCGACCAGGGGCTCTGCCCCTGGACCCCGCTAAGAGCTCCGCCCCAGACCCCCGTTATAGGCTCGCGCTCTGCGCACTCGCCATGCCCCCTCTTGTCAAATCCTAAATACGCCACTGCACTGCAACATTATAAATTCGTGTCTACACTAAAATTATGCCAATATTTTCTATAAACAGCATTCAAGCACGCATTTATCACCTCATCATAGGCCTATAAAGTTCGAACGATATCAGCTGGACCATTCAGAAAATAAGTCTGGTCAAAGCTCGAGTGAGAAGTGGGTATGCATAGGCCTACAATATAGCAATCGCCGGTGTCACATTACATAGTCTCCCCCATGACACAGTCTCCGGCCGTAGACTCTGTACCGGTATTACAAAGTCTCCCCCACCATGTAGACGTCTCCCACCCATAACGAAGTCTTCCCCTAATGGCGGGGGAGAATCTATAATGACGAAAGCGAATCTATAATAGGCTCTGTACCGGGCTAAATTCCTCCGTGAGGAGACTTTGTACCGGTAAAGATCCTCCGGGAGGGAATATTTCAGGGGGGGGGCTGTCCTATAATAGGACACTGGCGTCAGTACTCAGTAGGCCTATACTGACAGATTGTTGACCCCGGTCACCAGGACAAAGATAAGAAGACAATTGCACAAAGTGCGCTCGGAGTTGGGCTCCTCAGCGATGCTTCGACCAACGACATGGTTGTATGACTTTAGGTGTACTCTATTCAGGCTGTGGTCGGACGTCAGGTACACTGGCCGGGGATGGGGGCGTGAGGCGTCGCGTTACGGTTGGTTGTGCTGACTCCTGATTGGTCCGTCGGCGTTAGCATTGTAGACTTAAACGGCACGTCATAGCAGGTCGACGATGGTACCATTTAAATAAAGCGACGACAAATTCCTATAGGCTGTCAATAGCAACCCTGTCTCTATCTGCAGCGGTTCGGCTGCAATTTTGAATGCAAAGTTGCTGCCCGCATCCAGCTGAGTGCGCCAAATTATCGTAGGCTCTATGTGTAGGCTCTATCGTATCCTAGTGCTGACTTTAGCAATCGATATAGCCCTCAGCGTCAACACGTCATATGTGATTGGAGTCACTCTGCGAAATCGTTTTCTTTCCGCTACCGGAAGTCCTGCAGACACTGGCCTTCCATTGTAGGCGTTACGGTCGACCCGTTCTAGCAACAGCTGAGCCTCCTGTTGATGTTTGTGACATCTGGCAACCTTGTAGGAGCATGCAGCTTCTTCTTCTTCTTTTTCTTCTTTCCGTAATGTACAGATCCTCTTGCGAGTAATGTCGTACATGCTTCTTTCTTGTGCTTGTGTGGAGACAGGCCGAAAGATGGAATTAAAGGGTCAACCAAAATAACAGCGTGTTCAAGGCGAGTCAAGTTCAGCTCAGTTCATATCTGTCGCTCTGAATACACCTTAAATGCGCAACCAAGACAATACACGATGACCGCATGATAAAGTTGTAGTAAGCCTAAAAGATATCATTCTTAATTCATGTAACTATTGTCAGTTGTCACCACTTCACAAGCAGTTGCAAAAATTTATACTGATCCACCACTGAAACACCTACGAGCACGCCGCCTCGCTAATTACCCCGTTCACAGCACGAATTCCTCGCACGCTTCCTCGCACTATACCCTCTTCGCACCTCACGCCTCGCACTTTGCCATCGCCCTACGAGCAAGCATAAACCGCAACAATGCTAGCTTACGATGGCACAGCTCCAGCTAATAAGCTCATATCTGCAGGCATCATTACTACGTGAACCAGGCCCGTCGAGAGCCACAGCGGGCCCGGGGAAACATTCTCGTGGAGCCCCCAAACACTTTAATGGGGCACATCTGGGGAGAAATTTTTTTTTGAATTTTTCTTTTCAAAATGATACATCTGGCGTACTTTATATTTTGGCCGACGCAGGGGCCCCCAAACGTCGCGGGGCCCGGAGTAGCTAACCCCCCTACCTCACCCTCTCGATGGGCCTGACGTGAACTGACTCACCTGAGACTGAGTAGAGATCGATTAGTTGATCGATCAACAAAGACGGCTTCAGCTAGAAGTCGACGACCGCATTACCAACAAATCCTAATTCGTAGCAGATGCATCTGTATGCACCTGCAGCTGCAAAACAGATAGGCAAGAGTTACGACGTTAAAGTTACTGCTCTGTCATTAAGAAATTAACAGCAACAACTACAGCCACAACTTCTGCAGCGAACGACGCCTCGCGACTAGCAACGTAAACACCACTCCACTCCGGGTGGCACTCGGCGCTTTTGTGCGTGCCGGAAGCTCTGTGCCAATGGCACAAAACGAGCCGTCAGCGTATCAACTGTGTCGACTCACCGCTGCAGGTGCCCGTTAAAGACAGTAAGTAAATCACCAACATAATCAATTCATCATCGCCACATCTGGAGTCTGGTATCTAGAGTCTGGACGCAAAATGAGAACTAGAGGAGCTCATATAGGCTATGCCCATATCCAGATCAGAGCAATAGGCGGAAATACCCGGAAATTTTGCGCATACTGGTATAGGCGGATAGGCCTACAATTTTTTTTTTGTATTTTTACGCATTTTCTTCACGTTGAACTTGAAACGATTGACTTAAAGTTGACTCTGATTATGTTTACAAACTGGTTCTAGTAGGGAGTCATGAGTATGATGTTTATACTTACAGTTAGTCATTTGGCTGCTTTTGTCTGTATCTGATGTTTGCATCTGCTAGTGGTACCGTTTGCTTTGAGTTTTATCTGTATTTGCATAGTTCGTGTGTTTTTGTGTGTGTTTTGCTGTATGTTTTATGCGTTTTATGTGTATATGGGCCAATTGCCTGACATAAAACTGGTGATGATGATGATAAAAATTTAAAAAAAAAAAATTTTTAAACTTTTTTAAAAACATTGAAGACCTGTAAAAACTTTCTTACAATCTTTTCTAGCCCTAAAACGACAAAACAGTAGCAACGTAATCAACATATTAACATATCAAAATATCGATAATTTCATATTTAGTTTATTAAGTATACGATACGATATTTACCGGTAGTACCGTACGGTGGTACACGATATCGAAACAATATTCACATTTAGGTATATTGACCCATCTCTAGTTTGTTGTGCAATTTGTGTCAGTTCCGGTGTTTCGTTTAATCATTCAAGTGTGTTTTGTTTTGGTTGCTGATCTTGCATAAAATACGGGTTTCTTGTTCAGTTATTGAGAAAGAAAGCGTAAGAGATACTTGCTAACTTTTCATTCTGTGAATTTCTGTTTTTGTCAGTGTCAGTTGTAGACTACTGCGATAAAAGTCGCCATAACCACACCCGGACGTCACACACCGTCCTACATGGCATTATTTCAAGTTGAAGTTCCTCCAAGTTATTTTGAAGCAGGTTAAAATTTGAATGACTTTCGGGACGAGAAATGAGCTGTGAGTAAAATTTTGCCGACAAAGTTAGCTGCCATCTTGCTGAACATGTTTTCGCACTGTACTGTCATAGCATTTTTCATGACGGGAAGCAATGAGTTTTTTACTGAATAAAACAAACAATGATTATATTTACTTTGCACAGACACGATCCATATGTAGTCACAATGTGTTATTTACCATGCCAAATTGCGCACGCTAAAATGGCATATTTTTAATCAACTTCTTTTGCAGCACTAGGCAGAATCACTAGTGCAGTTTTGCATTTGGCCTGTTGGCAATAATCAACTGCGGCTTAACTGAAGGGTGCGTACGTTTAATAACTTTTTAATTTTTGTGTCACTTAGGGTTAATATGATGGCTTGGGTGGTAGCTGATAGCTGATATTCAGCTTCGATAAATGTCAACCTTTACTACGAAAAAAAACAACGCGCAAAGACCAACCATCGTGTCCATCCTTGGATGACATAATGCCAACGAAGATGTCATCCAATCCGCTTTAGAAGTTCAGACCATATGCAGGCACGAGAGTTAACCACGACTTCAACGACCAGACCGTAGGATCCTATGCGCTGTATAGGTTTAGCATGCATGGTCTATAACATTTTCTGTGCAACATTGGACCATGCATCTGCACGGTCACGGTCAGTAACACCATGCTAAAACAAAATGACAGGACTACAGAATGTTGGAAATCCACACCGGACTTTCACAGCTTTGACAGCAGGTAAAGCGGATGTCTGAACAATTTCCGAGTTTCTCTGAGTGTCCAAATTAGAACGGTGTTGTTATTTTTTCTGCAGGTGCCTTACAATATGAGTAAAATGGGAGATGTGCAGTCAAAGGGTTTGCAGCCGAAGAAGTCACCGATCACCGATGACTACGAACTGTCAAGTAAAGTCCTTGGACTTGGCATCAACGGCAAGGTGGTGGTTTGCCACAACAAGGCCAGCAATCGAAAATGTGCCTTGAAGGTAAATTGTCTGGTACTGCCGTTTTATTCGAAAATGAAACAGTTTGTATGTAACTACTGTCGTTTTTCAGTTGAATTGATCAAATTAGGCAAGGAAGACTGTCTTTATGGTCCTGTAGCACCCGGTATTGGCTGTGAGCCATATTCTTGCTAGGCCTTGCTGATTATCAGAGTCATTGGGGCTAGTGAATTGTTTTTTTTGGCACAAGTTTGAAAAATTACAACTACTTTTTAAAAGTAAAATAGTGGCCGATCTAAAGTAAACTAATATTGTATAAAACTTGTCATGAAGCTTTAGGCTGAAATATGCTTTTGGGAGAAATCTAAGTATTCAGGATTTTGGCATTAGATATATTTTTCGATTGAATTGTCTTACAGCCTTCTAATGACAGTTTGGGGTATCTCCCTTGCTCCAGCCAGCTAAACACAGATATGTTTGCGTGCAGCTACACATTATCACAGCCATCATAATTTCTGTTATAAGACTGCGTGAACAAAATGTAATTACTGAACTGAACTGAACTGACATGCCCAAAGTATTGGAGACACTTTTGCTATGTTTTGGCTATTATATCTTGAGTCCAGCCACCAACCTTTTTTTGAGTAACTGTGATTACCGGTATATTATTGTGTGCACAGATATTGAGGGATGTTCCAAAGGCTCGACGAGAGGTGGAGCTTCACTGCCGAGCCTCACCCTGTGAACACATTGTTCAGATTCTGGATGTCTACGAGAACACGTTTAATGGCTACAAGTGTTTGCTGATTGTCATGGAATGGTGAGAGCTTACCTTTTGTTACGTGCAACAATAGTGCGTCTTAGCCATCGCAATTCTGTCTGTCTGACGGTCCGTCCATCCGTTTGTCACACGGGTGGATCAGTCAAAAACGGTGCAAGCTAGGATCACCAAATCTTCATCATTGGCTGCCTGGAAGACTCTAGTTTCAAGATCCTTTAAGCTTTTCCATCAATTCAAAAGGGGTCATGTGAGCGAGGTCGCTAAATAAGAGTGGGGTGGGGAAAATTTGCGATTTTAAGCTAATACGGCCAAGCGAAACCGGTCATGCAGTCTGGCGCTCTCTGGTGAGTGTAAAAGAAACATCGTTGCTAGGGCTTTCAAACATGCACTGCTGTTGCGCATTCATCTTTGCATTAGCTGGGCTTTTCTTGTGTAGTTTGTTACAGCTCTTATCTTAGCGCAGTGTGTGATGGAATTGAGCTAATTGAGTGGTGGGCTGGTAGCACTATTCAGTTATCAATTTGCATTTGGCATTGCTTCTCATCAGTAGACAAACAGCTGTTAAGAAGTGAAATAGCAAACTTTATATAAAAACCTATGCCACGCACAGATCAATAACTCAGTAATTCAGTGTCATGACCCTGCCACCTAATTTGCTGAATTTTACCACACAATGACTTTGAAGCATAAAATTTGGCCAACAGTTTCAGACACCGTTGGACATTTGCTTCCGTAGAAAAACAGTTCAAAGTTCTAATAAAGCAGCATTGGCATTTTGATGTGAAGCTTTAGCTGTCTGAAATTGTTAATCAAACTCTGCTCTAAAGACTGATAATGTAGTAAAACACAGGAATTTTGTTTTTTTCTAACGTTTTCCAGTGACTCCTGCGAAAACAACTTTTTTTCATTGCAGTATGGAAGGCGGAGAGTTATTCAGCAGAATCCAGGAACGTGGCGATCAAGCATTTACCGAACGAGGTTACTGTTAGTTTTTTGCCAGAAAAGATTTTTTCAGTATCATTGTATAGTTTGTGTTAAAAATGATCCAACTTGTTTTTGTCAGAACTTTGTGAAATCTTCACCAAATTTGATAATTTTTAGCACACAGATAGCCAAGACGATAGAAATATGTAAGGTACACTTACTGTCCACCTCACGTACTTAATGTCAACGCACTACCATGTAAAATGCAGATACTCAGAATTGTTGCATTACACAGTTATTATATACCTTAACATATTTCTATCGTCTTGGCTATCTGTGTGCCAAAAATTATCAAATTTGGTGCAGATTTGATGAAGTTCTGACAAAAAACAAGTCGGGTCATTTTTGGCACACCATGTACTTGGGCATTATAGAACTTTTGTTCAGATTTGACCTGTGTTACCATAGGAGTCTGTGCCATATTGTACTGCCATCAAATTAAGTTGTTTGTTAATGAACTAATTGTGATTTAATTGTTATTGCATTTTTCACACAGGCTGCACAATGAAGAAAATTATGTTGCAAGCTGTCATGCTGTGCTTGTACAGTTTATGTTCTGCACATTAAATCAAATTTTCAGCATTTCTTTTCCAATACATTTTAGGCCGCTTTCAGCAGCAAGCGGTTCTGTCATTTGGTCGTGGATTTCCGATCTGCAACAGAAACAAGATGTGGGTTATAAAGTGCAATCAGTGTAGGGAACATCATCAGTTGTGTGATTAAAAAAATTAATTGCAAGATGGTTGTAGTATTATCTGTGTGTATTATCTGGTATTCACAGAGGCAGCAAAGATAGTGTTTGAAATCTGTCTGGCAATTGAGTTCCTACACAATCACGATATTGCACACCGCGATCTCAAGGTATCTGATGTCCATTCTATTGGATCATATGTTACATTTTTGATGATGTTACTAACTCATAGTATATTGGCTCAGGTATGGGTCAGTGATGTAGCGGTAATGCATCGGACTGGTGACTGCAGGGTTGCAGGTTTAATGCCCACCTGGTGCACTGCCAGGTAACAACCATGGCAAGTTGTTCACACACATCTGTCTTCATCACCAAGCAGTACAAATTGGTATCGGCTCACCACCTGGAAGATTACGGCTGGTTTTCCTCCTATATATATATATATATGATTTGTGTCTGCACTCACTGCCAGTTTGGGGCCACGGAAACAGAAATGAGCGCTGCTTGCATTGGTCGCAGACTCTGAAATAGTGCTGTTGACTATAGGCAGTTTAACATTTCTGAAACTTTTAGCACACCTTGTAGCTTAGGAAAGTAAAAGGTAGATTTGCATAAAGCATACCATTTAAGAAACCTCTGCTGCACAGGAGATGCATATTGGCCATTTAACACTGTCAAATGATAGAATGTTTCTCCAGTCAATCGTTCTGATGTGTAAACAGGAACAAACGATCAAAGTCATTTGATAGCACATAAAAATCTCTGATCAGTGCTGCATCATGTGCAACCCCCCTAATTTCTCTTTTCCTTGGTTGAGGGAATGCCATCTGTGTCATTCGACCTGCAAGTGTACTTGCTAAATGGCTTGAAACTAATTTTGGAAAATGAACCAATTGAACAAAAGCCAAGTGCGTGTATGGTGTATACCCTAGCTTTTGGGTGGGCAGGCTGTTAGACCTGCCCAGCGCTGAGGCCATATCAGTGCCACGCAATGTGCATCCCCAGAAAGTGGAAGTAACTACAGGTTATGTAAACGGCTATGAAGCCATAAATAACGGCCGTGAGCTGTAGATGGCTGTGAAGTCGAAATCGCCACTGAACCTGAAAATTATCCAGTACATGAGCACTGGTAGAGTGCTGGATACTGTTCATAAAATTGATGTGCTCTTGGTTGGCTCCTGTCCTCCAGATTTTGGAAATTTTTCGGGTCATCGGAGCTTTAAGCTGCAACACCACAACAAGGTGGCACACCACGGTGGTGGTGAAGTGTACAATGATCATCTGTTTCAGCCGGAGAATCTGCTGTACACAAGTTCTAAGCCAGATGCCATCTTGAAGCTGACTGACTTTGGATTTGCAAAGGTGACAAATACAACCAAGTCATTGCAGACCCCGTGCTATACACCGTACTATGTCGGTAAGTTGTGTTAACTGGCAAATCAGCTACGAAACAAGCAAACAGTTGCTAAACTATAGTCTGGTTGACAGAGGTATTATCACACAGATAGTTTGCTGCTAATGCCATTAAGTTGAGTGCCAATTTACTGGGTTTTAGTAGTATTTTTTTGCTGTCATGCTGCAGTAAAATCTACTTTTTGCGGAAAATCTAGTTTTGACGGTATTCTTTCCAAGCATATTTTGAGTGCAGGATTTGTGAAGAACTAGCTTATGATCTGTACACTTGTATGCAAGTTTCCTATACCTTAGGTGCAAATGCACAGTTTGACATCTAGAAATGGAGATATGTAATTTTAAGGATTTCTTAGGAAGTTAAGAATTTGGCCATATTGTCACTGTCATATGCGACCTCATGATATCAACATTTTGTGTATATATTTGATATCCTGGCTTGCCCCTGGAGCTGACCCAGATTGGTTATGCAAACGTATTGCTTTTATGCTTTTGTTTGCTAGACATACTAAACGTGTGTGAGAAGTAAATGAGAATCAGCGCAGTGAATGTGGTTGTGATTTTTGTGTTTGTTGTATTTCTTATCAGCTCCGGAGGTGTTGGGTCCGGAGAAATATGACACCTCATGTGACATGTGGTCTCTCGGCGTCATCACGTACATCCTGTTAGTTATGTTTGTTGACACTCTGTGCATACAGTTTCTCTCTTTTTTTCACCATCGATGTAAATAAAGTAAGTAAGATGTGAATTTATATGGTGCATATCGTTATATTGACCTGTAATGCACTCGATATGTAATGTGTCTTATTCTATGCATGGTATTTTATTCTGTTTTTGCTTACTGGCTTTTTCTCTGCAGTATTTTAAGTTTTTTTTACGCGCGAAAGCAGCTACTGCTTTCAGCGCGTCTTAGCCATCGCAATTCTGTCCGTCTGTCTGTCCGTCCGTCTGTTCGTCTGTCTGTTACATGGGTGGATCAGGCAAAAACGGTCCAAGCTAGGATCTCCAAATCTTCACTATCGGCTGCCTGGAAGACTCTAGTTTCAGGAACCATAAAGCTTTTCCATAAATTCGAAGGGGGTCACCCCGAACGAGGGCCGTAAATGAGAGGGGGTGGTCAAAATTTGCGATTTTCGGCCAACAACTCGCTCTATCTCAGTAACAGTGCGAGATAAGGCCTAAGTTACTATTAATCACTAATAGCAAATTGTAGACTGGCTTTCGATTGGCGCCGAATGCAATGACCTTGGATGACCTTGAACGTCAAAATAGGGGTTTTTATGGAGTTTTTGGCCATTTTTGCCTGTGAGAGTTTATATCATTCACAAGGTGGCGCCACGCCGCTGACGCCACACGCGCCTATGGCTGATGTGTATTATGGTCCCGATGGGCCGAGTCCAAATGATATGCGATTTTTGAAACTATGAGTACTGAACTGGAAATGCTATAGGCTTTCGCGCTTCTCGTGAGCTTTGCTCAAATTTCTTGTTTTATTTCTTGTCGTCATAATAACAGAGACAGTGATGCTTTTTTAAAATTCTAGAATGCCTCTGTGACAATACAGTGTTTAAACTCAGCATTTTTGCACTTTTTATTTTGCTTAGGGTGCCAGGACCGACAGCTATAGCAGCTGTGTTTTCAACTTTTTCAACTTAAAATCGCAAATTTTCCCCACCCCACTCTTATTTAGCGACCTCGCTCACATGACCCCTTTTGAATTTATGTAAAAGCTTTATGGTTTCTGAAACTAGAGTCTTCCATGCAGCTGACGATGAAGATTTGGTGATCCTAGCTTGCACCGTTTTTGACTGATCCACTCGTGTAACAGACGGACTGACAGATGGACAGAATTGCGGTAGCTAAGATGCTACAGAAGTAGCTGCTGTTGCACGTAAACATTATTATTATCCGGTATTATTATTTTTTGTTGTCTCATTCAACTTTCCACCAAGGATGATGTAGCTACAGCATAAACGGTGAACTTCGGTTTTGTTTTTAGTAGGGTGCATGGTTAAGAGAGCAAATAACATTACGCTAAGTTTTTGTTTTATCAACTCGTTTTTCAGAGTTGCTTCAAGTTTGGCCAGTGCCCAGAAGTATACTGTTTGGAAATTGCAGTAGTACTCATCGCTCGGTGCTGCTTATGGACTTGATAACTGCGATTATTTTTTTAGAAATATTTGGAGCAGAGAATAACGTTATCCCAGATTCTTTTGACTATCACTGAATAAATATTGATCATCTGCAATTCTGCATTTATTGTTCTCATTATTTGCGTTGTTTTTTTCGTGGTTGTAATTTCTGTGGCGATTAACACTTGCTGTGTCTATCCGTTGCTGATGCAGGCTATGCGGGTATCCGCCGTTCTACAGTAACCACGGAGCCCCCATCTCTCCCGGAATGAAGAAGCGTATTCGCAACGGACAGTACGAGTTTCCGGCACAAGAGTGGTCGTGCATCTCGCACGATGGTAAACATGGATATCGCATGCATTCTTCAACATTTTTTGGCTTCTAGAATGTAAACATTTGGATGCATGTATATTGTGTAATCTTGGCATTTCAGAGACAGAACTGCTCAAAATTATAACACAGATTTGACGCATGGTTTAATTTCTGTTGGCCATTTGCACTGAGTTGCGTGAGTAGGTTTTAGCGTCCTGCCCGACATTATAGGTCATTTCAGCGGCGGCCTTTCCAGGCAAAATTATACAGTCACATAATAACAGAACCAAAAGTTTAACCTTTACAGTAAGTTTAAACTTTATGAATCACAAAACACAAACAAAACGATCTAAACCTAAAACTGTAAGAACTGCCAGTTATAATTGTGCATATTTTGTGCATATTCAACATTAATGGCAGTTCTAATAATCTTCCCTGTTATCCTCCAGACAGTCATTAATCTCAGAATGCTGTCTATTGGAGGGCAGGGGGCAGCACTGAGTCGAAATTTGTGTGGACCCATTCGCTATGGATTCACTGTTGCTTGCTATGGGTTGTATTGCTTTTGCTGTATTCGTTGGCTTGGATGGTGTTGGTTGTGTAACAGGCAGCGTCCAGCATGTAATCAGTTCTGATGCAACAATTTATATAAGTCTAGTTTTTTGAACGGGTCTAACATATAGAGTAATATCAGAAAAGTGGCTGCCTTGACAAAAACTGCCTCGGCACATGTGCTTGTACATAGGCATTGAAATGAAGGGTGGGGAACATGATTTTATTTGCAAAAAAATGCCAAGCATTTGTGGTATACTGCTTTGGGTATCTGAGACGCCACTGTAAACTTCCGTAGTGGAATAGCAACTGGCAAATGGTTTTTGTTCTTTAGTCTGCATTCGGAGCATTCTCGATTCTGAAATTGCTTAAAATTTACAATGCAGTTAAATGATTCTGCAGGGTGTTTCTGTGGGCGCTTGATCGAAATTTGTGAAGGCTTGTCTTTTGTGGTATCTGGTCTAGTACATTATGTCATTGGTAGTGTGCGGAAGGCACTTGGCACAAAATTGCTTTATAGCTTTCAGTGACTTAGGCCAGTCAGCTACAGGGATTCAAATGTCGTATGTTGGTATTTAAATGCAAGCCAGAAGCAGTAATAATCGCCGAAATAGCTAAGTCATGGATTAATAATAAATGAACTAATAATTATTTTAGTGTGTTTGTTTATACAGCCAAAGAGCTGATTGAAGCCTTGTTAAAGACAGACCCGGACAAGCGTCTGTCCATTCGTGATGTGATGAAGCATAATTGGATTGCGGTAAGGATATTGCTTGTTTCCATAGCCTCGCCAAGAGGCTGTAAACGCTGTGTTTGTTGTAAATGTGCAATATAATGTTTTCGTAGAAAGAGAGAGACAGTTGAAGAGATGAGTTTCAACAAATCAGATAATCTTATACTGTGACATCTTTACACCGTGTCCCACAGAAAAGGAATTCAGTTTTTTTAATAGTTCTGTAAAAATTGGTCGATTTCAATAATTTTTCGTATGCACCGTCAAGAAGAAACTTTACGTAAATAGCTACAGTTTTGCCCATTTATGGGACGCAGTGTATTATAGATTTTTTTAAATGCCAACATGAGTTTTGTTTACTAGAATTGATCTAGTGGAGTTCAAGCCACTCGCTAGGCTCACAATTGGTTATCTACATTCATGCATTTATTGATATGCTCTCTTTGCCTGGCGTGACTTGCAGAAAATCGGGAGACATAAATCAGTTAAACAAACAGTGGACATATATATATAATGCACACAATGGAGTGAAACGTATTATATTTCATTTTTTAAGATATCTGGTCCATACACTGGTCCTAGTTTAAAAATGTGATGCAACTCAGATATGGGGATTAGGAATGCTAAAATTTAGCGGTGTTAGTAATTGACGTGAAGTGAACTATGGCCTAAGAAATGTGTATTTGTGTTTAATTTTTGTTGTATTTTAGCAACGGGAACTTGTTCCTCCGACACCTCTGGTGTCACTGCAAGTGCTGAAGGAAGAAAAGGACTGCTGGGAGGATATGCAGGCATGTGCTTTATTTTATTCAATGTTTGCCCTCCATTTACAGCTCTTTAAAATTACAAAAATTACCGAGGTGACAAATAGTTAATATCTAAGCTTACTTACCAGCTAAAGAGGTTGTTAAAGAATACATGTGTTTGAACTGTGTGCTTATATTTAACAACTAGGCAGTGTTAATTGTTTAGCAACACATGCTTCATTTGTCATTTTTATCGGTTATTTTACTGAAATTGTTCGCAAACACATTGAGTCATAGTTTCCTTTCCATTAATGACTTGAAAGTTTGCTTTTTGATCAGCACAGTGGAAATTTGTAGATTTGTTTGGTTTAAACAAGCAACTTCACATGTTCAATTACAGTGCTTTCAGGAATGTGACTTTAGTCACAATTTAAATATTTGATTATCTCGATTCGTATAGATTTCTATGTTTAACTGGACAGATTCTGGGTCTATCCAGCATGCATGATTAATTTACTGATTAATTTGTAGTGATTTGAAAACTTGGCATAATCTGTAGTAACTTCTGAAAAATTGGCTAGTTGAACAAAAATCTGTAATGGATTAAAAAGGATAAAGTTGGGAACCTGTCTTAGAGCTACAGATCATCGATGGGAGATGTAAGGTTGAGTTGATATATTTAGTTATTGCTAGCGTGCAGCATCAGCCATTAGTCCCCCCCGGAAACGATAGTATTCGGAAAGGCTTATGTTTTGCTGGAATTTATTTTTCTTTTTTTCCTCGCGTAATCTCCAAGCTCCGTCGGCCGATTGGCGCGAAATTTTGCACGATGCTCGGAGCTGTGTTCAGTTTTATAATCCCGGTCCAAAATTTTGGGGAAGCCTCCCCAAAAAATATGTAGGGGCCAAAAACATGCAAAATTTGGCTCGATTTCGGTCGACTTCAAAGTTTGGCGGCGAATATCTCCAGAAGGGATGAAGATATTCAAAATCGGCGAGTTACTCGTTTGACAGCGATTCCTCCCACGTTAGGCGAAACAAGTCCGGTGAAGTTTGGCTGTTTGGTCCAGTAACCTTGGAGATCTCGATGTGGAATTGTACCCACCCGAAGCGCATTTTTCGGAAGACCCAACCATATTTCGGCCCCTAGGTGGTG
>Ga0209671_1000665_pt1 | contig 24432 bp, 24 predicted proteins | sample WorMetHERISLAND2_2_FD_187401 | JGI IMG/M metagenome (GOLD analysis project Ga0209671, IMG submission 187401) | Marine gutless worms symbiont microbial communities from Max Planck institute for Marine Microbiology, Germany - Olavius geniculatus... | ecosystem: Host-associated > Annelida >... | reverse complement strand
ATTTGTGGTATTTTGTGCTATTGTTATTCTAGAGAATGCAATGTCATTGTGCTGTGGGTGATATCCCGACTGTCAGTCAGTTTTTATCAAGTAAGGCACAGTTGGATTAGTCAATGGCTTTTTCAAAGATGTCTGGACTGATCGAAAGTGTGCATTTTCAAAGCAGGATGAGGATCTTTCAGCAGTCAAAGACTGCTTATCAGCTATGTCAAACAATACGTAAATAAATAGACTAGTGATTGACTGCATTCCATTACCTCCTATTTTTCTCCGCAGTGGTTTTAAAGTCATGTATTAAATTGCATGTACTTGTATTATTTTGGTGAAGCCTACTTGTCTTTTGCATTTTATTGCATTGCTGATAGTTTAATCATATCTTACTTGCACCAGTTACTAGTTTTACCACAGGATTTAGCACAATGCATTTAAATGATTCGGGTGAATTTGCCAAGCACACATTGTTGGTTGCTGCTCTGACGCATCTACAGGGTGGTCCAAAAAAAATGGCACAAAGTTTATGGCACCATTATTTTGCAACCGTACATCACAGAGTCATGCGGTTTTCAACAAAATGTTCTGAAAGAAATTCTTTACATGACTAAAGTCATTGTTTAAATACAGCAATTAAATATTCTTTGTTTTACCGCTGGCAAGTGAACTGTTGAAAAACAGAATTACCTTCAATGTACCTTGGTCCATAAAAACTTGCCACTATTATTTTTTTCAATAGCTCTGTGAAACATTGGCCGATTTCACTAATTTTTGGCATGTGACATTAAGAAGAAACTTGACGCAAAGGTCTTTAGTTTTGGCCACCTCACCTTAAGGCTGTCGCTACACTACCGTGTGAAATGCAGAAGTTGCTGTTTGGCCATTGACAACAATGAATTCCTACCAGGTATCGTATGTGTCGGCTCAGAAATTATAAACTGAATAGCGACAAATGCAATTAGCAATTATTATCACTCAAAAAATAACACGTATTGCATCGCATCATCTTCATTTCAGCATGTGCTCAAAATGTCCTCCTGCAGCACAAACGCAAGCGGTAGACATTGACACCATTTGCCAACAGCATGCTCAGGAACTACATGACTCAAGCAGCTCACTCGCTGTTGATGTATCATTTTAGTTTGTCGGCTTAGAATTTTGAAATGAAGATGAAGCAACAAATTTTCAATAATTTTGCGGTTTCAGTAATTTTCTGAGCTGACGCATGCACTGCCCAGTATGAATTAATTGTTGTCAATGGTCAAAATATGACTTCTGCATTTCACAAGGTAGTGTAGCGACAACCTTAGGGTGAGGTGGCCAAAACTGCAGACATTTACGTCAAGTTTTTTTTAATGTCGCATGCCAAAAATTATTAAAATAGGCCAATGTTTCACGGAGCTATTAAAAAAATAAAAGTGGCACGTTTTTATGGACTGCGGTGTCGAGTGTTTTTGCATAGTTCAACTGCCAGCGGCAATAACAAAGAATATTTAACTGCTGTATTTAAATACTGAATTTAGTCATGTAAAGAATTTCTTTCGGAACATTTTGCTGAAAACCGCATGACTCTGATGTACAGTTGCAAAATTATGGTGTCATTAACTTTGTGCCGTTTTTTTGGACCACCCTGTACTATGTACTGTGGTTATTTTGTGGTCATTGTGCTGATGATATGATTAGTTTTAGAAACATTAAAAACTCACTCAGACTGTCACTTCGCCTATATCTCTCTTTGCCTGCCAAATATTTCTGAACATGGCACACTGTATAAATAATTGATATATACATAATATTGTATGTTACTATGTTATCTTGTGTACAGACATGATAGTCAGCTTGATGAGGCATCGGTGAGGTTCTACCTAGCTGAGATTGTGGCTGCTGTCCATTCACTCCACTGTCTTGGCTACATTCACCGGTATCTGCTGTGATGTATCTATTTATTGTGATATGTAAATTATTTACTTGCTCACTCATTTGTGTTTTAACTGGATTACTTTTTCAGAGTTACTTCAAGTCAAGTTGGTTATCACAATGGCAGAATGTTTACTTCCGCGCAAATGTCAAAGCAGCAACTTCAACACTATTCTCATTTCTTCAGTTTAAGGATGGTTGTAAATCAAAACACTCGGTTAATGCCAAGTTTTATTTTGTGTGTGATAAAGCTCAAGTTCCATTATGCCGACTTTGCGACTTTCACTAAAACTTTCCCCACGGGGAAAGTCATGGACACAAATCATGAAAGTCTGCAACACAAATCATGTTGCTGACTTTCGTGATTTGCGTCCGCAACTTTGTCGCCCACTTTTCCTGTGCATTGTAACAGGCTTAATTCCATTAGAGCGACACAAACGGGTTTGTCGTAGACTTGTCACGGACTTTGTTGCAAACATTTTGACATGTTGAGATGGTTTGTGTCCGTGACTTTCATGATTTGTGTCAGCGATTTTCACGGAAATTTTATGATTTCACCGTTTGAGTCCGCGACTTTTCCTGCAGGGAAGTTTTGGTGAAAGTCGGCGTAATAGAATTTGGGCTTATGGAAGCCTTGGGTTTTGAATATCTTTATGTGTTCCACTGTTTTGCAGTGATATCAAACCAGAGAATGTTCTTATCGATCGAGAGGGCCATGTGAAACTTGTCGATTTTGGATCAGCATGTCGCCGGAATGCGTCTGCTTCTATGGTCAGTGCTGATGCTTGTTGGCTGTTTGTGGATTTTTTTACATGTACTCAGTTTACTGTGCTGATTTTTTTTATGCTTTTTACTGACAGAATAATGGTAAATTAAGCCATTTGTTGTTGGATATGGTCATTGTATGTGGTTGCGGTATCGGTACAGAAGCTAACTGTTTTGTCTAAGGCAGCTGATAAGACTTTTCCATGGACATTGGACATTTCTGGTTTGGTGTTGATTTTATTGTAGCTTGAGTGTCGTGAAGTCAGCCTGAAAACATTGCATACTTAATAATACAGGGAATGATTGATTTTTTCAGTAAATCTGCTGCCAATTTTTCTCATTATCCTGATGTTTTTTATTTTGTTTTATTGTCATTCTCAGAGCCAGACGTTCTGCTAGTTTTTTGCTTGCCCGGGTTCAACTCTGGAAAACGGCACAATTTAAACAATGACCGAAATAGTAATAATCGATCTTATTCAGTATCTACACTGCATTTACATATTCTCTCTTGTCTCATTTAAGTGCAGGCTGTTCGGCTCATTATCGGCTAAAAGGTAAAAAAGTGAAGGTGGTTTATAGCTCTTAATATTAGGAAGCTCTTCGCAGAGGTACGGAGCATCACCTGCCATATGAGATCACACAGTTCAATGCGCCCTGGTTAATTCCTTTCTCGATTGTGATGCTGTTTGCTTGCTGAAGACTGACGTATTGCTGGTGTGGACTAGCAGGCGAACATGCCGGTTGGCACGCCGGACTATCTGTGTCCCGAAGTGCTGATGCGGCTGCAGGAGACTCCTGACGGTGGTCAGAGTCAGTTCAATGAGGACTCGGACTGGTGGTCTGTTGGCATCTGTGCTTATGAGATGCTCTATGGAAGGACTCCATTCACTGATGAGAACTCTTCGTCTATGGTCGTCACCTACGCTAACATCATGAATCACAAGGTATACAACAGAGAATGTATTATATATGGGGTGGTGTATAAAAGTGGAACATGCAAGCATTACAAAAGCTTACGTAGATTGGGCAGTCAGAGAGTTTTGGAAATGGTTAGCTTTGATCATTGGTTGTGTTTTTTTGAAGGTCTGACCAGGTCTGGGCTGTTCCAGGTCATTTTTTTTATTGTTTCCGGAACGAAAGTTTCGTGTCCTTAATTGTTCCGGAAAGGCCCATGTCGACCCAAAAAGCATTTCGCGTCAGAAGTGTGTAAAGCTGGTGCAGCGCGGGAGGATCGTGTTGCGTCACATTGCGCCAGCCAATCAAACGCATTGTTTACAAATCACTCAGTTTGACTGTTTCACACCAGATTATGGTATTATGTAGTTATGTACCGATTAATTTAGTTTTGTGCATTTTACTGTGCATAAAGATAATCGTACAGTAGTGTGCATTTATTGTCTTGTTAGCCGGCACTTTTGTTTGTTGAGCATTATTTCGTTGGGCAGAAAGTACTTGTTTAGTTGCCATAGGCAATTCGAATTGTGGGCGTGGCTACATTTGGCTGTAGTTTTTCACGTTCTTTTTACGACTGTTTTGGAAAGGTCCACATGTAGACCGCAACAAATCACCGAACTTTTCCGGAAAGCCAAAAAAACACAACCATTGCAGTAAAATGTAGTCATGTTGAACACTTGAACACAACATTCAACAGTCAACATGATTATTGACCACCCTTCGCTGCAATGTTTGAGGCTAATGGAAACGCACCATTCTGTACAGTACTTTGCCAAGTCTGTGCATGGAATTAGATCTCCTGGACCTTGCAACATTTTGAAATGCAAAATTTTAAGATTGCATCGTCTAAGATCGGCAATAACAAAGTGCTGTGTGAACAGTTGGGTGTATGGAATACCGTACCAAAATGGTGTTCGTTTTCAGTTTTGCAGCCTGAACTCATGATAAAGATATAATATAATAGTGCATATTAGGCTACTGCACATTGTAAAAACAGTAGTAGGTAGTAGCCAAATATTTATAAGTTACCCGAAAACAAAGAGTCACTAAATGCTGGATAGACGTTATTGGGGAAAGGAACTGAAATTTTGTAACAAGTTATTAGTGGATTAGTACCATTATTATTGAGCACGTGCTGATGAATAGGGCCCACAGTTTTCCGTGGGTCACGGAATTTCGAGCCAAGCCGCGGAATTTGCCTTTTTCCTCGGAATTTTGATATTGCCGAGGATTTTTACAGAAATTAAGAAATGACCGATGATTAGTACGATTGTCGGCATTAAACTAACTATATCACAGAGATTCGGAGAAAAATCAAACTGAACTGCCTAGAACTGCGTCCCTGCTAATAATTACCGTCGTATATGGCACAAATCGTAAATTAACACAATGCGAATAATTGACAAATTGCACTTTTGAAAAGAAAAAAGATTGATAATTTCCTATGTATGTTGCTAGCATAACTGAGCACTGTGCCAGCATCCAAAAACCCTGCATAATTTGGCAAAAAATTTACCATGGAAAACTGGGCCCTACTGATGAATTTTGCCATTACATAATGGCAGTCTGATGTGTGTATGGTTCAGGATTGTTTGACGTTTCCAAGCACTGATGGTCACGTGTCACAATCTGCTAAGCAACTGATCCGTTCCTTGCTGACAGAATCTGAGAATCGTTTGGACTACAACGAGATCCGAGCTCATCCCTTCTTTGCTGATGTCGACTTCGACAACCTACGACAAAGTAATAATTAATGCTGTGTTTCGAGTCATTTTTATGCACGGTTGTTACTTCCGAGATGCAGTAATTTATCAGATGGTTATTTTGATCTCAGTATTTGTTGTAATTTTTGCCATTGTGTGGTTTTTACGGTTATTCTGTGAATTTTTCAGTAAATATATATGTGCATAGATGCTGCATCTCAATATCTGTTTAGTTTGTGTTGCTGTAAAGTGGATCGTATTTCTGTAGTGTCTTTATTGGATTTTTACTTTGATCTGAGTTTTCGACGTAATTTTTACCTCCGCCAAGGAGGTTATGTTTCTGCCGGTTTTTGTTTGTCTGTGTGTCAGAAAGATAACTCATAAATTTATGGACGGATCTTTCTGAAATTTTGAGGGAACGTCGGGCATGGCATAAGCTACAAGTGATTGAATTTTGGGGGTGATCCAGCAGGAATCCTGGATTCTGGATCACTTTGAAATTTTCATTACCATTGCGTTAAAGGGGGCATACTGGGACCGTTGCAAAACCGAAGATGGTGACGCCACCTAGCGAATAACATTGCCTTGGCGAAGGTACCTGCGAGCTATGATTGCTTTCTAGTTATTGTTGTTTTGTGCAGTTTGTTATTCATGACAAACTGCACAAAACAAGGGTAAAAATGTGTTTATATAAATGCTGTCGTAGGTTTGCTTATGTTGCTGCAAATTAGACTATTTTCATGGTTGTTGAATTGAGAATTTTGTCAGTTGAATGCTAACTAAATTGTTGCGTGCTTTTGTCAGTAACTCCGCCATTCATTCCATGTGTGACTTGCGATGACGATACGTCAAACTTTGATGACTTTGAGAAGGTCAAATCAGTTCATTTTGCGACGACAACGTATGAACGAAACACCGGATTCACGGGAAAAGATCTACCGTTCGTTGGTTTCACTTTCACAAGGATGTTCACCTTGTGGCAGAAACCTCTGTGAGTGTTTTTAGAGGTAGTTTTTTTACTTTTTGTAGAAAATATGTGTGAATTGATAGTCGAATTAATTATTATTTATCATTATTTCTAAGATAGCAGTTCTCTGTATCACATGACAACTTGAGATATGCAGTTTATTTTGCTAGGCAGGTAACACATAACCTAGAAGCCATAGGAGAGCACAAACCTTCTCAGAGACTTCATTTTATGATAGGGATCCGACTTAGGGGCCCAGATTGTGGAACACCGGACTACCATCCAAGGTCAGGGTTTATAGTTTTAGACACACAGGCGCATTTGCAGTAGCTACCAATAACCACCCAAAAGCCACCACGCAATCCATTTTTTGTTTCGTAAATAATGAGATATTATTGCAGTTAGATTTTCAAAATAGATTTTTTAAACCCATGAATGTGCAAATCTTGGGATATTTATTTAATTGGGACTGTATCTGGCACTGCTCATTGTAATGACTTAGGACCCATGAAAACCGACCAAAAGTCCATTAAGGTAGGCTTTTTTTAAAAAAAAACCTCGAGTTTAACTGAAAACTCAAAGCCTAACGAATTGCACCAGGTTAGACTTTTAAAAGTTGGTTTTTAAACTGTAAAATCTAGTTGACTCTTTCCTTCTTTATGCTCCACAGGGCCCACGTCTAAAAATATTTCTCAAAAATTTGTCAGTCGATTCTGACGAAATTTTTCAGCGACATCTTGCAGGCACACAGACTCATCTGTCTTTGGCAGAGATAATGACGTTTATGTTTGAATTAGTAAGTAATGGTGTCAGTTTACATCATGCTTTAAGACTGTTAAGAGAAATTTTTAAGGCTGTGTCCTGTTGCTTGTGATGTTAGCGCGGAACGTGCTGATGCAGCCCATGTGGAGTCGATGAACGAAGAAGATGTCATCGGTAGAGATGCGACCAGCCATGGTGCTGAGTGTCGGATCGCTGCGTTGAACACTGAAGTGGAAAATTTGCGCCGACAGCTGGCCGACCGTGATGCTTACGTTGTGACAGTCGAGAAACAGTTGGCATCTCACGTTGCTGAAATCAGCGTAAGTTATACAATACCTGCAGCTTGTATGACTTCAACTTGTTCTACTTGATTCCTTGTCTCTTTTAAAGTGCTTAAATTTAACACTTTTAAATTCAAGGCATTTTTAAAGAACTTTTTAAACGTGGTAATGGCACTTGAAAGTTCTTAAAAGTCCTTGACCAGTGCTTAAATTTAGTTGTAGGATTTTGGGAATTTGTTGCTTTCATTTGACATCATCTCTATGTACATACATTAATGGAGCTACTGCTGTCAACAGAATATAATAGTTGAAGGTTTATATCTACCGGTAACTACTGTTATTTTGTGGTATTTCTCTTGGAAAGGTGCTTAGAAAGTCCTTAAATTGGTGAATAACGAAAAAGGGTAAACCTTGGTTCTATTTTGTGCCAACATCTTGAGCCGATCATAGACAATACTCCGACCATCATTCTTCAGTGGCCAGTTGTCTTCCTTCCAGTACTGCCGTTAACATGAGTCACGCCATAGCATGTTTTCTAACCTTATTTTCCGTCCATTATACGGTATGTACATTGTACATGAGTTCTCTCTTTTTCTGGAGTAATTCTGACACCTCCACGTTTGTTTTCAAATTCTGTCCTTCATGATCGAAGCTTGCACGGCTAAGTCCACGTTGCAAATGCTTTGAGCTGTTGAACACCTTTTCATAATGTTTTTCTAGCATATCGGGCCTTCAAATATCAAGACATGTTGTGGTTTGTTGCTACTGAGTCACTGCATATTGTTAGTGAAGTTGTTAACAGTTGAAGATACAAGACATATACTGCATTACTGCCACAATGAAATTTCATTTATGTGAAATAAGACTTTGATTTGTGATAATTGATTAATTGTTAAAAAGGTTTGATTAATTTGTTTGATCGATTGAAATTTGAACAACAGTTTAGACTTAACATCATTATTGTCACCATTCTGCTCATTTTGCACAGGACATGTCCACCAGATTTGTTGTTCAATACTGCTTGTACTGTATTTATAAGGTTTGCAGTTTTTACTTTGTTAGCCTTGATCAGACTAAAAATTCCACTATGCATGCATGAATGGAATCGTTGTCAATTTTCTGATCTTGTTTTGGTTCATAAAAGATAACAGTCAGCAGTAGTTGAATTCTGCCATTTTTGTGGTCTTTTCAGTGCAAAATTTAATCTATTAACTGATGGTAATTATCGAAGATTAGTTTATAGATTTTTTACTAAAATTACCAAACCTACTCATTCACTTGCTAAAAGCAGCACCCGTTCATGAGGGACTGATGTTGTCTGTCAAGTGGCTGATTGATGCTATTGAAATGTTGGCAGAACATTACAGATAACTGTGTTCGGTCAAACACTGCTAGAATTAATGGACATATGGTTGATAGTTTTTATTCACGTACATTTCAGGGTTTGAAGAGGTCATTGGACTTAGAGAAGAGGAAATATATGTCCGTGGATGGAAAGGCAAATAGTATGTTGGACGATTTGACGTGGAAAACGGAACAGGAAAAACTGGACATGCAGCGGGATTTCAGGTATCTGTCTCATGGTGGCCAAAGGTTGTTGAAAGTTCTTGAAAAAATGTTTTTTTTTCCAGGCCCTGGAAAGTTTTGATAACATGGTTCCTACACTCAGGGAAAGTTCGGGAATTTCAAGCAAGTCAGGGAAAGTCGGGGGAAAATCAGAAAAAGTCAGGGAATTTTACATTTTGAAGTCAAAGGAAAATAAGAGGGTCAGGGAAAGTCGGGGAAAATTAAAGTACCATTGTGCAAAAGATAACAAAGATGCAGAGAAAATTTTGAACTGTTTTACGCAGACTGCATACAACAGTTCAAAAAATTTTTCTGCTCACTTCACTCACAGATTATTTGTATCCTCACTTTTAAATTTGTTCTACCATCTTTGTCTTTGTGCGATTGAAAGCCAACATTGGTATTTTGCGTGAACAAATTAGTCAGGGAAAACGATTTATTTTCTTCTGGAAAGTCAGGGAAAAATCATGGGAAATGAATTCTGCAGAGTAGTAGGAACCATGATTGAAAACCAAATTGGATCTTGAAAGTTTTGGAATTTGATGCTAGAGGGTCTTGAATTTCATTTGTTCAAAATTATTGTTATCGCAAAGTGAAAATTTTTTTATGTGATGCTGGAAACATCTGACATGACATAATGAAATATTGTGGGAATGGGTACAGAAAAGGTACTTGAAAAGTTTTTGAGATGTTCAGAATGTTACTTGCAGATCTATTTTGTCTATTTAGGTCCCGTTTTTCCATGCACATTTGATGGCCGATCAAATTGATCTTTGATCAACTTCAGTACTTGATCTGAGATCATCTCAATAACCGTTTTTCCATCGCCAATTAGCGACTGATCGTCCATCCAATCTCCCATCAAGTTGATGGCCGAATATTGGCGGATCAAATCAGATAATTGACGGTTAAACGTGGCGATCTGCAGTTCGTTGCTTGTTCGCATCAGAAACGTCGCTTCACTTCGCCGGTCAGAACAGCAATTCACGCATTAAAATAAAGTTTCAGGCATCTCGAGCAATCACTACCCATCAATTCATACTGTGCGTAGTGTTTTGTGGAGAAATAAAATAGATAGACGTTCCCGTATTGATTTGCGATAGAACATATTTTTGACAGCAGACGATATATGGACGGTATCGTTGATATTATTGCTATGATGACGTTTACTGCTTATGGCGTCCACTCGCAGTGCATGCTCTTTAGCACAACACCGCAAATTGAAGTCACTGTCAGCCAATCAAATTGGCATAAAGTAGGCTCAGTTGACGGCGGATCAGCTAATTGCCGATCATGTAATTGGAGATCGAAAATGCATGGAAAAACGAAACAATCAATCAATTCTGAACATCAAGTTAATCAGAGATCAGTAAATCGGAGATCAAATTTGATTTGATTGGCGATGGAAAAACCGGACCTTAGTGTATTTACACTGCGTCCGAAGAAAGTAACCCTTTAGACATCATACAATAGAAATGTCAAATCTGAACGAATCTGAGTAAAATTTTGTACACTTAATTCCTGATAAATTGCTGAAGGGATCATCAAAGTTCATTAAAAATATTATTCTTTAGCGAAGTTATTAATTGTTGAATATCGATAGCAAAATATTTCTTTTTCCAGCATGGCGTTACATGAGTAAACCCCTCTGTTACTGTACATTTGCATAACTCCAACAAACAACATCTGATTCTGGCAAAATTCTACATCAAAAATGCATCATCTATTAACAAAGTGTCAGATTTTAGCTAAATCTGCTAATGTAAACAATAGTTACATCAGCTTTTGTGAGGTCAACCCATAACACTTCAGTTTCAGGTCTTTGTGGAAGACGTCACTCACAGACCAGAAACTGAAATGTTTTGGGGTGACCTCACAAAAGCTCTGTAACTGTTGTTTGGTTTGGCAGATTTAACTGAAATTTGGCACTTTGATTGCCAATCATTGTTGACGTAGAATTTTTGCCAGAAATGAATGCTGTTTGTTGGGAGTGATGCAAATGTGCTGTATCAGAGGGGTATACTTATGTAACGCCATATTTGTAATGGCAATATTTTGTTATCGATATTCAGCAATTAATAACTACACTAAGAAATGATATTTTTTGACCAAACTTCATGTTCGTTTGAGCAATTTATTGGAGATTTAGTTTATGAAACTTTATTCAGATTCGTTCAGATTTGACATTTTTATTGCACAGTGTCTAGGGGGTAACTTTTTTTCGGACGCAGTGTAGTATTTTATTAACAAAGGGAAGTGGTGGTATACTTTCCAGACTGCCATGTGCCAATATGCCACTATCGGTCCACTTCAAGCATTGGTGAATTTTTACTAGACATTTGCTGGTAGTGCATCTAATTGGGTTTTGGGATAGATAGATGGTCAAAGGTCAAGATCTCTGGGGCAAGGCAGAAGTAAACTGCAACTGAACACTTGTGCAAAGTTCTAACAGTCCATGGAAAGCCAAAGTTGGTGCAAGCATTCTACAAAGCACCTTTTTATAATGTCATTTATCGGTTCAGTAAGTCAGTGGTGGATCAGGGTTAGCCTTGCACTGCTCTGGATGGATGCATAATACGTTGGCACTGGGCTGACCCCCTGTTCAGTGACTTCTATCCCCTCAAATCTGGAATTGAAACGGGTGCAACTTCCCCTATCTCCACTTTTGGACTCCTGTTTTCCCCTGTACTTTCAAACTCTCCCCCCTTTGGGCTTCTTCCCCTATCTAGGGGAGAAGTTTTGTTGAGGATGTAGAGTGAAAAATAGGGGGGGAGTTTTGTTAAGGGTGTTGACTGCCCAGTAAAAATAGGGAAGAAAGTGATGCGAAGTGAAAAATAGGGGGGGAGTTTTGATCTACTCCCTTAACAAAACTCCCTGCTCCATTTTTCACTGGATGCAAGCTGCACCTACCAGGTATAGTGATAGAAGCCACTGCCGCTATTTCTACTTTTTTTGGTTCCGTACGAATATTCTGTTCATTTCTGTTCGTTAGCAAACAACTGGAGGACCAGCATAATATCGTGCAGCAACTGGAGGAAGGCAATGAAAAGTTAAACCACAAGATATACAAGCTGGAAAAGCAGCTTTTAGCTCAGAATAAACCGACAACAGGCGAGGACCACGAGGGCTGCACTGATGAAGTTTGGGTACATGTCAAGCACCAGGTAACATAATAGAGTTTGTGCTGACACCTGGATGTATGGAATCTATCTTAGGTTTTCTGCCAGATGGTAGGTTAAGAATCTTGCTATGTGTTTTTTTCTTTTTGTTAGGATGTTTCGTTTATTTTTTACAGTATGTTAATTTACAGTTGCTGAAAACGAGTAGGAAATCCATACAGCTTCTAGGTAGCTAGCGCAAACTTTTCTCTTTTTGTTCCAACTTGTTTTGTTCTCTTATTTTGTTGTTACAGTTAAGCACAACTTTTAACCACCATGGTCTTCTTAAGTGCTTGATCTAGTGTATGGTTTAATTGGACATTTTGTAGCAGGTTTTTCATATGCTATATGTTTTCCTGTTGCACAGTCGTAGTATCAGAATGCTGAAGGATTATTACTGAATTTTAATTACCGTGGCATATAATATCACCCTGTCAAAATAGGTGCTGTAAAACACAACATTTGAGACATACAGATGACAGATTGCTATTTTTTTTGTGTGCAATATGTCTAGTGTGTTTTTGGGGGTTTTTGTTTTGTATTTGTTGCCACAGTACAAGGAGATCTACAAGTCAAAGACCAGAGATCTGATTCAGCGCTTGAAGCAGCAGCAACAGAACTTTTCAGCACGTGAGAAAGTTCTCCACCAGAGAGCTGAACAGGCAATATTTCTGACTTTTTTGCCGAAATTGTATGTGCGTATGCATTTGTAATATGCCCAATTTACACCACGAAGCTTGCTTGTAAAGCCAACTCAACAAGCTTGCTTGATGAGCAGGGGGCCAGAGCCTCAGAAAGGTGGCGGGCTTGGTCAGGCCCAGACCGTAATGGTCTAAAGGTGTCTCTGGCAACAAAGCCTCAATGAAACACCGATGTGCATGGATGGGACATTGGCCAAGAAAGAGCAGTTTTGCTTCATTTTGATTGTTTTGGTTTTTTGTATAATACTTGCCATATCTTTTTTGACGATTTTGTCAAGCATTAACCTACAGCACTAAGCAGGTTTGCGTAACCTTTGTTAACAAGGGGTTGAGAGTCAAGTTGAAGTAAAGAGCTGGCTTGACAACTGTTTACACTATCAAGCCTGCTTGATTTATGCTTGAATATGCATGCTTGAAGTCTGGCTTGTTAAGTCTTTTTGTGAGTGTTTTCATTATCAAGCTGGATTGATGAGTGCTTTACTTTTGTTTATGTCATGACACTAGCTTGGTGAATGCTGACTTTTGGTGAGCTAGCTTTTCAAGCCAGCTTGGCATGCTAGTTTCATTGTGTAAATGAGGTATTATGTTTGCTGGTGTGTATGGTTGTGTCAACGCCTGAGCTGCTTTCAATTTCCAATGTAACTTGACATTTTTTCTGCAGTTGTTGTAGGTCAGATTTCAATGCAAAAATTGCAAATTTCCGCTAATTGTTGTATCGCTAGGCAGCAGTGATGCAAACTCAAATGTGTGGATTGGTCTATGGTAACCTACTAACATGGTGCAAAGTATTTTTATATGTATTTAGCATATGTCGTCCGTGAGTGCAGAGTAGTTACATCAGATTGCTTAGTGCCCGTATTACATGGTGTATTTTCCGGCATGTTTTTGTTCGGAATTTAATTTGATTGCGCTGATAATCGTGTTCGTGGATGTTGGTTATGTCCATTCAGGCACTGACTCAGTTGCACGCATGCCGCAAGAAGTTGGAGCAAGCCACGACAGAGAAGTCCGGCTTGGAGTCGGATGTTGCCAGGCTATCGAATGAATGTTCTGAAACTGCAACTCGTCTCCGTAGCACTGAGGTATTGTATTCACAATCAATTGCTTTCGTGTCTTCATTGAGTTGCTGTATAAGTCTTTGAAAATGTGATGTGCTTTTACTGGAGATTCTGTTTTATCAGTAGGCCTATGTTGGTCAGAGCTAATCACTAGTCAGTTGTAACTCATGTTTTTTTATGATACACATCGGCTCAGCAGTCATTTAGCAAATAAATGTTCTGTCGTATATCTCACTCAACGTACCTGACTAAAAAGTTTTCAGTAAAGCATTTGTTTTATGTGTGCTGTTGTTGTAATTGCCATTACTGGCGTTCGTATTACAGACTAGAAGATGCTATACCGTAATACATTGCAGTAATGTTGCAGAAGTTAGAAAGTTATTTTTCTTGTTTCACATTAAGCTGCTCTTTGTGGTATTGGTTACTCAGCATTGTGAAGTGATATCTACACCGTGGTCCATAAAAATGTGGCACTTTACTTTTGCTCACATTTACGCCAATTTCTGAATTCTTTCACTCTACAGACAATTTGCAATAACGTGATTATTATGTATCCCACCACATCCAAACGAGCAATAGAAATTCCAGTTCCGAATGCACCCGACGTATTGGACTTGCCGCTGGAGTAATGAAACACCTAGACCGTATCTGGAATCAACAGAATCTCACCATGTCAACGAAAATTCGTATATACTCCACATGCGTGCTGGCAGTTCTCTATGGCTCAGAAACCTGGACTCTTACACAAGCAGATTGGAAACGATTAGACTCCTTTCACATGCGGTGTCAGCGGCGGATACTTCACACCAGATGGTACGATTTCGTATCTAACAACGAAGTCTTACGCCGGACTGGTCTCTTGGCAGCCTCTTCCATCGTTCGCAAACGAAGACTCGGACTGTTAGGTCATGTTGCCAGACTCACAGAGGACGTTCCAGCAAACCAGATCCTTCGGACTTGCTGCGAAGCCCAAGACGGTGCTCGACCATCTCCTGATTGGAAACGCACTCGTGGCCAACCTCCCATCACTTGGATTCACCAGATCTGCTGGGACACGGGAATATCAGTGACCGACGCTCTGCAGCTGGCATAAGACCGCTCGTTTTGGCGACAAATCGCAACGGCGGAATGCTACGGCTGAACGCTTCGCGTCTTGATGATGATGACACCATAAATACGTCTCTACACTACCTTGTGAAATATAAATATCGGAAAAAACTAACAATAATATCAAACGTTTAGGTAAATGAAAAAACACTTCATACCAACATTGCAATGAATGATCCATTTGATATTAGACTGTGTTAGACCCACACAGTTTAATGTCATACATTTCATTTACTGCATTGTTGGTATAAAGTGTTTTTTTTGTTTATTTACCAAAATGGTCGTTTGTTATTAGTCCGCCCAGAAGCAATAGTCTGCAGAGCAGGCTTATGTTTTATTTGAGGTGTTTTTATTTATTTTTTTTATTCCAGTGCAAGATCTCCGAGATGCGTCGGCCGATCTGCACAAAATTTTGCACAGTGATAAGTACTAAGCCGAATTTTATAATGCCTGTCCAAAATTTTAGAGGGTACACCTCGAAAAAATTCAGCGGCCAAAAACGTGCAAAATTTGGCCAGATTTAGGATGACTTCAAAGTTTGAGGGCGATTATCTCCAGAACGGATGAAGATATTCAAAATCAGACAAGTATGTGATCTACCGCGATTCCTCCCACGTTAGGCGAAAAAAGTGCTGTGAAATTTGGTTCACCAATTCCGGAGATTTAAGGGTGGAATCATACTCACCCAAATTTTTACACGCGCTAGAGAATGATTAAGTCTTACTAGACCACCCCCGAACTGGTACGGGTGTCCCCCTTACAATTTTTTTCAAAGGGTGGTTCAAATTGGCTTAAAATGTATTAGGCTCAGGATTTTTGGAGCCAGGAGAAGTAGCCTTATAAAAGTTTTTCACATGATGTGCTGCTAGGTGGGGGTGATAAGCCGTGTACAACTTTTGGAGGGCACTGCCCCCTCAAAATTTGGGAGGGCAAAAAATGTCCGAAATTTAGTACGCATTTTCGACAACTTTCGACTTTGACCGCTAATATCTCTGGACCGGATAGAGATATCGACAAGCGGTAAATGGCGTTATCAATTGCAATCAGTCCCGCATTGAACAAAGATAAATGAATGAACTTTGGTCCACTAACACCTGAGATCACGTGGCTAATGTTTACCTACCCTAAGTCGTCAGTGTGCGTTCTGCGTATGCTAATGCAATTGACTTCAGGCCACGTGACTTTGCCACCGAGGGTATTTCACCCCCATGAATTTTTCCCCTAATCGGACTTAAAGCGCCGGGCGGACTCATGTTGGCTTTTGCCCCAAATTTCTAGTTATCGTTATGTATCTATATTTCATTCATATTTCACAAGGTAGTGTAGAGATGCATTTGCAACGTGGTGGGATATATAATAATGACATTATTGCAAATTGTCTGCAGAGTGTGCAGGTGAAAAATTAAAGTGCCAATTTTTTTAAACCACCCTGTAGATGCCTCTATGTTGTTTGAGTTTGCTATATCCATACCTTTGTGATTGTCGGTTCAATCTGTGCAGGATAAATGTCGAGAATTGGAGACTTTGCAGTTCAAAGTCGATATGCTGGAATCTAAGGAGCGTGAGTCGGCGGCTAACATAAATGCTTTGTCTGCTGAGAATATTGGACTTAAGGCCAAACTTGCTGTATGTAGCCTCTCTCTGTTTCTGTACTGTGTTTTGCCAGTCATTATTGTGATAAGTTGTATGCTAGATTTATATAGTCTTACTGTTTTTGTCGAATTTTGGTTAGGTTTACTTTCATGTATACTTAATTTATATTTTTTCACTGCATTGGTAATTTGTTTTTTAAGTGCATCACTGCAGATGGCCACTTTTAACGTATGCTAACAGACCAGTTTAGTTCTGATTTTGTTTAGTTTCAAAATAACTTTAAAATTATTAGATGTGGAATAATCAGATTATTTTTTGGAGATGTCGAAATTTGAAGGGAAAAGCGTTAATTGTTTTTTGTTCATTTTCTTTTTAGACTTGTATTTTGCTAGCAGTTTTCTTTCACTGGTTTTACCGAGAATATTGCTTTTTTACAGTTTATATTTGGTTTTCTGACTTGTCTTATAATCGATTATTGAGTTTGCTAGGTTGGTAAGTGAAGTGATTTGTAGGGCCAACAGTTTTCCGCAGGTTGCGGAATTTTGAGCTTAGCCACGGAATTTGCCTTTTTCTGTGGAATTTTGATATTTCAGCGGCATTTCACAGAATTTTGCAGAAGTTGAGAAATGACCAATGATCAGTACGATCGTCGGCTTCACAACGTTACTAAATAGACTAACTATATTACCGAAAAGATCAAACTAACCTGCCAAAAACTGCGATAACCATCGGAATATGACACACAGTAATAAATAAACACAACACGACTTGACAGATTGCACTTTTGAAAAGAAAAGAAAAATTGATAATTTTTTAAAAATGTTGCTAGCATAACCGAGCACAATGCCAGCCTTCGATATCCGAAGTTTATGCACAGAATAGAGCTCATTTCATTCACAAATGGACGACCATGGTAAGCCGCGAAATTTAAGCAATCTTGTCGCGGAATTTTACAAACTGGCCCACAGAATTTGGCAAAAATTTGCCACAGAAAACTGTGGGTCCTAGTGATTTGCCCGTGTGACTGTAGGAATTGGAGCAGGAGATTGAGAGACTGAACGTGGAAAAGACGGACGTACACAATCAGAGCATACAAGTTACTGAACAGAGTGAACAGCGACAGCAGAAGATATGCCATCTTGAAGCCGTTCGTTTTTTTGAATTTCTTGTTTCATTTGCAACTAGACTTTGTTTCCGTTATTGCCAACTATTGTCAGATCTAATACTGTTGTCACTCGGAAGCATTTTTGTTTGCATCAGTAAATTCTTGCACTGTTTTTTGACAGCGTTACGTCTTGCTCTGGTAAATGATCAGTCGTCAGTGTTTAAGTTTCGTATTTTTCTAAGAGTTTTGAAATATAAAGCTGGCAGAGCGCTGTTGTTGAGAAAATGTTAGTGACGGTGCTAGTGCCTTACTTGGTCTTTTTGGCGTCTTTTGGATGGCTTCAGTACAGTTTTGCTAACTGGGTGTCGGGATGATAAAATGTTTTTTGCTTGTATTGAGAGGTAGCCTACAGATTAAGAAGAATTGATGAGGCGGAAAATGCCAGTTGATCTGGGTTTTTTTCAGAGAGTGGATGTTAAAACAGTGCATTTGTTTGTCACTAAGAGAAAACTACTGCTACTTTAAGTGAATGTATATATGCTGAGAAGTAGTATAGACAGTTGTGACTGTAGACATTATCACTACTTATTTAGGAAGACTAGTGACTAAAGTTTATTGGTTAGCTTTAAAGGGTGTTGGCCACCTGCCACTGTTGTGCATTTATCAGATGCACTGGGTGAACTCTTGCAATATCTGTGCCATGATGACAGCACTCTAAACATTGTTCATATCATGTCACTATAAATATATGTATTATTATGTGGTTATTGTAATGGGCCTTATTAAGGGCTTGCCCATTTGTTAGTCTGTCTTATACAGCATACAGGTTTTAACTTGAAAACACGAAAGCATTGAAATTGTGAATTGGCATGAAAGTTCCCTGGAGCAGAAGTGACCTCTGATCAGTATGCCAGTGTTTAGCTTGTAAGATCAGAGTTAGGGTTATGGTTGCCTGTTGTAATGTATACCATTGCGGTATTGCTAATTGGATGGCTGCGTAATACGTTAACACTGTCTTGACACATTTTTCTAGTTGTTGAATGATGTTGGTTGTGTAGCTGGTGGTAAAGCTGAAGACGGACGTACTGACGTTGGAAAGTCAGGTAGACTCGCTGAAGGCAGACCTCACCGAGGTCCGTCGTTCACAGTCTCTGGGCAGTGCTGACTGGGATTCACTGGCTTTCGATGGCATCGAGATGACGTCACAGCCAGCCAATGGCCTGGACGCATGCCACAGTGATCCGCGCTATTCTTTCAGCTATGTCTACAAGCGAAACAAGACGAGAGACTGGGTGTCGATTCCGAGCGTGGAAAATACAGCCGATGATGAGACGAATGTTAAAACTGATGGACAGAACGATGGTGGGGCCAATCGATGTGTGTTTAAGAGCCCTGAGTGTCGTTGTTATCACACGTGTTCTATCAGGACCAGCAAGGGAAAGCTGGAGGATCGTTTTGTACACGTGCATGCGGTTAACGGCATTGACTGCAGTGAAGATGCCACGCCATGTAATGGGGAAACGTTGACCGAGATTAACGACCAGTTGTCCGGTGACATTCTGAATGATACGTTGAGTGATCTGGTTGAATCGAATTCCTCCGACAGCAGCAGCCAAGTTCTTGACGTCAAAGTCACGACGAGCGTTCGCTGCAAGAAACGTGCTGAAGCATCAGATGTGTCGAATCGGTCGAATGGATCAGCTGCTGCTTCTGAGACGTCAAAACTCTCTAAAGCCATGGCCAGCTGTTTCACTCAGACTGATTCTGCTGAGCACTGCAATGGCAGGTTTGTTGTTGCTCAGTAAATCCTTGTCACTTTGTGTCCAGTTAGCAGCTTTTGTACTGTACATGTTGTGTGTGATGTGTTGGCGGACTTAACTATTAATGTAAAATTTTCTTGTATTATGGTGAAATCGTACTTCAGCTTCCATAGTAATTTTTATTGTCCATTTTTAATTTCCGGTGACTAATCACCAGATTTATGCTGTAGGATTATTTTTACAGTTTTCTTAGATATTTTATTTTGTAAAGGATTTTATTCAACTGAAGGAATTTCATTAATATGGCAATCATTGCACACTACAGTGTGGGCCAATAAAAAATGTGGCACTTTGCTTTTGTCCATATCTTCGCCAATTATTGATCGATTTTCAAAATTCATTTACTGGCGCACTCTGGACAATTTGTAATAATATGGTTATTATATATCCCACCACACCATAAATGCATCTCTACCTTGTGAAATATAAATGAAATATGCATATATAATGATAATAACAAACAAATATTTTGGTAAAATTAAAAGAAAACACTTCAGACCAACATTGCAGTGAATGATTCGTATGACACTAGACTGTGTAAGTCTAACACAGTCTAATGTCATATGGATCATTCAATGCAATATTGGTCTGAACTGTTTTTTTATTTACGTAAACGTTTGTTAATATCATAATAATAATAATTGGCGAAGGTATGGATAAAGTGCCACGTTTTTTTATTGGCGCAAAAAACGTTGTTGTTGTTGTTGCTGTCACTAGCCAAATTGTGGAAGATGAGAACCCGACAATGAAAAGTTTGAAGGCCGAGAATGAAAATCTCCTGAGCGAATTGTCGGATCTTCCTCGACGGATCGAGGAACGTGACGAGTTGAATGGCAGTCGTATCGAGTCAGAGGTGAATACCCTGAGAACGGAGAAGAAGAATCTCGAAGAACTGGTTGTGAAGATAAGAAACGAGCAGCAGCAGAAAGCTGATAGCAGTAGCACTGATGTAGTGAAACAGCTGAAAGCAGAGAAGTGTGAACTGGAAAGAAAGGTGGCGAGTCTTTCATCCGAGCTGGAGCGCAAGCAGCATTTAGCAGGCAGTGACGCCGATGCAGAACTGAGCACACTGCGTGATGAAAAACGTCGTCTGGAATCACTGGTCAGTCACCTTGAGACCGAGGTTCAGCAACACAAGGACACTGCTCATGAACAGAGAATCCGAGCCCTCGATCTAAAACACGAACTCAGAGAGGTTCGCTTTACATGTCTTTATGCATTTTGTCATTGTTTATTTAGTAATACTACCACTATTTCTGTATTTAGAGGTACCATACATTACAAAATGCCATCAGATAGTTTCCATTTAATAATTTTTCAAATATTCATTAGCTACATTTCCTAATTTGTATCATGTGGCTTTTATTCTGATCGTGTGTTTTTTTTTATTTTGTTGATTCGTTGATAATTGTTGTACTGTCAGTGCTGTTAACAGCACTGTCCAGCAGTTTTCTCGCTGTCTTCATGATGTAGAGGCGTGGATGAGTGCGAGCCATCTGCGTCTGAATCCTAGTAAGACCGTGGTGCTCTGGTTGGGCTCTCGACATGTCATTGACAAACTCGATGTTCATGAAGTACAAGTGCTGTCTTCATCCGTCAAGATTGACAGCTCTGCTTGCGACCTTGGAGTTGTCGTTGACAGCAGGTTGACGATGTTGGATCATGTTGTGTCAGTCTGTCGTTCAGCGTACTACTGTTTGTGACAGATAAGACCAATCGTGCAGTCACTGACAGTCGATGCCGCTAGGATGCTGGTCCAGACGTTTATTGCCAGTCATCTGGACTACTGCAATGCAGTACTGCGTGGCATCACTGACAGTCTTCTACATCGACTGCAGTTTATTTAGAATGCTGCCGCAAGGCTGGTCACTCGCACAGGACGATGTGAGCATATCACACCCGTTCTATGTGAATTACACTGGCTGCCGGTGCAACGACGTGTCGAGTTCAACATATCCAGACTGGTGTTCAAGGCACTGAATGGTTTGGCGTCTCCATACCTGGTCGGCGATTGCAACTTGGCCAGTGATGACACTCGCCGACTATGTTCAGTTGCCTCCCTCACTTGTACTGTACCGAGGACAAGGACATGGCTCGGTGACAGATCATTTGCCATCGCCGGCCCACGAGTCTGGAAGAGTTTGCCGGCTGCACTGCGAGCCGTAGAGGACTACGAACAGTTCAAAGCGCAACTAAAGACACATTTGTTTGATTGATTGAGACTGCAGCACCTAATGGCTTTTTCTTTTAGGCGCCATGCATAAATACGCTTTGTTATTATTATTATTATTGCTGAGCATTGCAATTGAGGCATCTACAGTAAAACGTGAACATGAACAGTAAAATATCACTCATTGCAGTTTGCTATTGTGTTATAACGGGGACTACATACTTCTGATGTTGAACAGTTTGCATGATACTTGCATTTGAATTTCAGGACTTAGTACATTCTCACTAACTGGATGTCCAGGATGACAAAAATTTTTGTTGGCTTTTATTGAGAGAAGGCACAGATAAGGAACTGGTGTGAAAGAAAGTGCAATGCCAGGTGATGGAGAGTTTCCCGCAGAATGATCATAGAATAACGGAAAACCGCTTCCACGTCCACATTTAGAAGATAAGGTAGAAGGAAAATGTGAGGCCGGTAACTTTGGTTTTCCTAGACAGTGTGTGTTAGAACAACTAGCATTCATTTGTTTCTAACAGAAAACGGCTGCCACTTCAAATGAGTTTGCCGAGCTAAACTTTCGGCTGAGCAAGGCAGAGATCGAGGCAAAGGAAGCATCTGAGAATCTGGCGAAGTGTCGTGAGCGAGAAGCTGAACGCAGCGATCGTCTGAAACAGCTGCAGAGGGAACGTGATGCTGCAGTTGGTGAGCAGAAGGAAGCAACAGCTTTGCTCACTGTAAGTTATGCCTCAAGAATTCAGTTACTAGATCGTTAAACCTCAACATAATTATAATTGTCTTTGCCTGTGTCTTTGGATATTTGCTCAGGATGTGACCTTGCCCTTTGCCTTTTTGACCAAAAGTCCAGTCGTTTCTTTCAGCTCCAAGATACACCAATCAGTCATCCCACTTGTCCTATAAATCCTATATTTTGACAGTTTACATTTCACGCAACAAAAACATGAAATTTGATGTCATCAGATGCGGTTTCTGCGGCGCAAAAATGCTGTAAAATACGTTTTCATCCGGGAAAGTTTCCCCAGGCCCCACGACGTTTTGGGGCCCCACCGTCGCTGAAAAAATAAAGCAAAATGTCTGTCCGTTTCATTAATCAACAAAAACTTCACTGTCAGATACGGAAGCCATGCAGTTTGTGCGTTCATGATGGCCGATGCTAGACATTGCACTGGTATACGGGTTGAATACTGAAACACACATGTGTCCTATAATGTCCTATATTTTTTGGTGTGTGTCCTATAAAAATTTGCCAATGCAGTGGGATGACCAATGCCATTATTCATATGGTGGAAAGAGTGCAGTGAATGTGCAGCTGAAAACATGCTTCTGCCACTTTTTATATTCAGTAATTCGAGGCTTAAAATAGATTACTGGAAAACTAGATTACAGTAGTTTAACGTACTGTTATTGTCATACACCGTGTCTCAAAATTAGTAAGTAAGTAAGTAAGTAAATTTAATTTATAATGTGCACAATGTCGTTGAGAAACTCGCCAAATCTGAGCGCCCCCCCCCACAGATAAGTTAGTGTAAAATCGTTAATTCCTGACAGATTTTTACAAAATTTGAAACGATCATTGGGACAATAATTCTGAACTAGTCTTTACAGTTTAAGCACAAAGTGGCCACTTTTGGCCTCAATGCAAGCTCTTAGTTTAAGGTGGGTATGCTGCTGCTTAATCCCTTTGTCAGTAATAATAGAACGTAACCTTAATGTAAACAAACTCTGACGTCATAATGACGTTACGCTGAGCACGCACGGTAAGGTGTGTAAGTCATAATGGGTGTGATCGTAACTAATGTTAAGTTGGTGCAGTGTACAATATTTTGTTGAAATCCGCGAACTACAAACTGAATTTTAAAGGCATGTTTGAAACAGTGGGTAGGGGCACTAATTTTGGGAAGCAGTGTAGTATGGAGTTATTAGTTGCTAGTGTACTAGTGAGCCAGCAGTAGTCTTACTGAGAAAGATATGCATTGTGTATGGTTTAGAGCTGCAAAGCTGATCTAGAATTACAGATTGACAAGCTGCGTTCACAGCTAGAGGTAACACTGCATTTCGTTGGTAGAAATAATAAAACAAACTCTGCTTATTGCTGACAGTTTATTTTGCCATTGTGGTTGCAACTAGCATTATTATAGGCTGTTTGTATATAAGTCAGCATGCCTAAGCTGTTTAAGCTTGATATGTGCTTTAACTTTGTTCACTATTGATTGAGTTATTACTGAAAAGCCGAGTTTTGTTTCGGACTTTTTATTAGCGTAATAGAATTTGACAATTTTTGTAGAAACATTTATATAGATAGAGATGGTTCAGGCAAACTCCTTTCTGTGCTGTGTGATCCAAGTTTGGTTGCCGTTGTGGCCCATATTTTTTTTTTCTGTGATGATTGGAAGGGCATTCTGAATTGCTTCAGTATTCCAAGAAAATTGCCACTACTTTAATGTTTATGCTTGATGCATTTGTAGTTCAGTTTTTCATTTGTACTTTTTTTCTGTGCAATGATATATTTACATATAAAAATTAAGGAGGAGTATTGTCTGATCAGGGTTTCTGTGATATTTTTAGCTGACCGTACTTTAAGTAATGGTCGAGCTGTTGTCGTCCGTCACGGATGCATTGTGGCTAAACGGTGTGAGAGGGTTTAGGTTGAAGGTTGCTACTGATCACTAATAGGAAGTTGCATACTAGCTTTAAAGAATAGATGTTAAAAACATTGATTTGCAAATAAAAAACAAAAACATGTTTTTTCACTTTTATAAAAAACATTACAGAAACATGCATAAAAAGACATTAAAC
>Ga0209671_1000664_pt1 | contig 24442 bp, 16 predicted proteins | sample WorMetHERISLAND2_2_FD_187401 | JGI IMG/M metagenome (GOLD analysis project Ga0209671, IMG submission 187401) | Marine gutless worms symbiont microbial communities from Max Planck institute for Marine Microbiology, Germany - Olavius geniculatus... | ecosystem: Host-associated > Annelida >... | reverse complement strand
TATCTGGTTCATTGATGAAAAATTTTCATCGTATCAGCAATAAGCAACACGGGAGCATGAAATCAGGCGCTTTGCGATTCAAAAACTCAACTAACTTGCAAGCAATGTGTGCTGGTGCACTGTCATGCTGGAAGGTCTAAAAGTCAAGCTATCCTTACAAGTATGTGAAAGCGATCGTTTTAGGCGTTTTTGTGGCTGCAGTGGTAAAACTTCAACAGTTTAATGTCATCAGCGACCCAGATAAAGTTCACCATCGATGCAGGGCAGCTATTCAGCAACTTACAGCATCGGTTGTGACAAACCAGTTTGTACTCGCGCCACGCTATGACGTCAGCATTACATCACAACTAGCAAAGAATATTTAACTAACAGCCATATTTTGTCCATATATTATGAATTAGCATTTTTTCAGCTACATCTGATAAAAATTTCGTGTAAATTGATCATCATTTGAGTGAATTATGAAAGAAATAAAAAAGGTGCCCGTTTTCTTGAAACACAGTGTATATATGCCATTCAGCAAAACAATACGTGTCAGAAACAAATTAATGTACACCAGGCAAAACATTGTAGAAAATGTTTGCTGCAAAAAAGTAAATGGCTAATGCTAAATATAAAAAAACTGGAAAAGACAATAGCACAATACTATTTAATATGCATTTTTTTATTGTTATTAAAATAAGTGTTCTTCATTTTTGGGTTGACTGTAAGATGAATGTTAACCCACGGTCTGGATTGGGATAAATGAGTGTTAAACGAACTAATACACTCCCGACACAGGTTTAACACACATATTCCACAGTTGCTGACGGTCGATAGTGTAATACCCCGTTTACACGATCAAGCTGGCTCGACGAGCTGCTATATGTTAGCTGGACGAGCCAGCTCGAGCTTGCTTGATGTTTGCTCGACGTTTGCTCGATGACCGCTCGATGTTTGCTTGATTGTGTAAATGGGGTATGAAGCATAGCCTACAGGAAGCAAACATCAAGCAAACATCGAGCAGACATCGAGCAGACGTATAGCAAACATCAAGCAAACATCGAGCAATTAGACCACCCGTCGCACGCGTATTTTGAATGCATTTGCTGGATTTTTGCTCGATGATTGCTCGATGTTTGCTTGATCGTGTAAACGGCGTATAAGGCTGAACTGCCGTTCGTTTGGTCACGCTTGAGTGCACCCGTGGAATTATCAACCTGGTATGATATACCACTGCAGGCGTAGTGTTACAAATAGCCAAGAACGAGTGCGACTGTGGAATTAATGACATTGCTGAATTGCAGGCGTTCTTTTCACTGCCGTGGATAGCGAACAAACGAATAGATGTTGTCGTTCTGGTCGTTGTAGAGGTCGAACGTCAATTCTTTCTTCGTGGACGTCAGCGTCATGAAGCCGTGCGTTGACTCAAAGAATAATGTTTCTATTCCATAAGTCTGCAACAAAGAAATATACGAGTTCTCTCCAAATACATTCTTAAAGCCTGTTGTGCAAGTTGTTTAGTCACAACTGATCACTGTTTTGATGAACATATGACGGAATAATAATTACATAATGACTACATATGAAAAAACACAGGACAGCAAAATTAAGTAAGAAGACAGACGGATATAGACTGAGATGTAGGCCTATGAAACACACAGTTGACAAGATCAAATGACAAACATTGCGTTATTGCAGTAGACATTAAAATAAATCAAAAAACACAAATTCATCGGAATGCAAAAATACGTTTAAGCACAAGGCGGCCATAGAAAAATAGCCTATGTCGGCACTGGACCGACGTATTTTCAGTAAATATTACCTCCGTTGAAGCAAAGCGAAGAAAAAAGCTAAATTATTTTTAAAATTATTAAAGAATTGTGAAAAATTTTGCAGAGAAATTAAACATGTTCACCGAAGAAGTGATTAGACTTTTTGGCCGATTTTTGTGGATTCTGCATCCAAGATTATTTTGCATTAGTAGACAACCGCTGTATGCGCCATGTAGCATCACTATTCTCGACGGAGGTCTAAGATCTCGGGTTGTTTTTGTTGTTGTCTCTCCAATGCTATTCATAGCGTTGGACAGAGTATAAAATCATCTTTGTGTCCGTGCGTCCTACATTTCTTAAGCTATCTTCCTTCCACCTTCCCTTTCCCTTTCCCTCCCCCGTCTCCTTCCCTTTTCCTCCCTCTTCCACTTCTCCTTTCCCCTTGTTTCCCCCCTTTTCTTTACCCTTTCCCCTTTCTTATTTTCCTACCCCCTTCACTTTCCCTTCTCCATCCCCTTTTCTTTCCCCTTCCCCTTTCCCTTACCCTTTTCTTTTTTCCTTTTTTCCCTTCCGCTTCCTCTTCTCTGTACCTTTCGCTTCCCCTTTCCTTTACCTACCCTTCCCTCTTCCCTTCCCCTTTCCCTTCCCTTTCCCCATATTTGAGGCGTCATATCTCTGTAACGGTGCCAGATGAACACATGGTCACTATGGACCACCCATAGGAACTCGACACCCGGGAGTCGAATGGTCACGTGACCGATGACGTCACGTGACCCCAAAAAAGTCAAACTCGTAACCCCATTATCTTTGAAACGCCATATCTCCATAACTGTGCAAGATAGACGCATGGTGGCGATGGATCTTTTATAGTAAAGCGCTAGTGACGAATCGAATGATCTCGTGACTGACAATGTCTGTTGTTTAGTTAAAATAATACAGAAAGATGAAAGGATCTTTGCTGCTGTACAATCTGAAATTAAACTGTTTGGTTTTTTCTACCGGTCTAAACGGCTCACTGATTATATTTATACGGACATATACTGTAAACTATCGAAATCCATCGGACAGACTCCGCGTTCGTATAAACATTATCTTGTTTCCAATATTATCGGACAGGTTAAAGAAACGAGCCGTCATTGGGGCTAAGCTGCACTGACCTGGATTAGTCGTAGTTCGTTGTCAGGTGTGTGCTGATAAATTGGAGCTCCGCCGGCGCCGGAGACGACCAGATCGCTGCCGGTGCTGTCGCGTAGATGCTGCAGAGTGTGGTCATGTCCACAGATATACGCGTCCACCTTATGCCGCTCCAGGATCGGCAGCAGTTCCTATATACAGCACATTATGCTTTACTGTTATACACTGAGTTTTGTTAATTTTCTGTTCTGGTTAAACTAAGCTGGTCTACGAAAATTTTTGTGATTATCCAATGTGGTGACCGTGCATAGCGTCAAGCGTCATTCCAAGTGTCTCATGTCATTTCACAGCTGAATCCGTGTGCGGTCCGCGGCGTCGACTCCATATCTCCGACAGAAAAGATTATGGGTACTCAGAATTATAATTTTGTCCCTAAAGTTCCCTAAAATACGGGGTTTAACTTTTCAGCCCCAAATGTTGTATTTTTGAACAATTTGACCTAAAAAAGATTTTTTTTTGACAATTTTCCCACAGCGCAAAGTTTAGGGCGGTGGAAATTTCTGACCAGAGTGCTGTTGGTGGCAGGTCCGTACGCGCCGGCGCTGTAGATGGTGCGATGTCCTACAACGATCTTCCAGTCAGCCCTGGACGCTGCCAGCGTGTCGTTCAACCACGCCTGCATCGCTGTGTAGTTGTTCACCCGCTCCTCGAGAGCCTCGGTGTCGACGACGACGACGTGCAACGTGTGATCGGCGACGTGCTCGATGTAGTCGTACCACAAGTACGGCTGATGCCAGCGCCGCTCGTGCTTCGTTAACTCCACCTACGTCGTATACAAGCACCGCATTCTGACCTGAGTTTCTTCTTGTTATGACGCGTTATTTCACTGTTTAACGTTGACTGTTGGCAATTTCACGAGCAACAGTGCACCACGATCCAGTAAGCATGCGTCCGCAGAAATGCATGCAACACGCAAACCGCAGTGTTGAATAGAAAAACAAAGAAAATATAATGAATAAACACGTTAGCTAGTTAGTTAATGAATGCCATTTTCTCTTTTACTTTTTTGGTCACTAACTAGACCAGTAGTACAGCATAGTATAACCTACTAGGACCTAATGCCATTCGTTGGTACGTGGTCGGTCACGTAAAGAAACGGCCACTGCAAGCGAAAAACCGAATCTCAATCAATCAAACAATGATGGATTTTTAATGTGGCCTAAATAAGACAAATTACTGCTAGGTCATCCCACGAAGTTTCGAATACCATTATATCAGCTGCATAACACATCCTCGGTTTACCTGGTTCCACTCATTGCGTAGCAGCGATGAGCCGTAATCGTGATTACCGAGCGCCATGCGCCAAACGACGTCACTGAGAGAAGTCTGGTTGTAGACGCTACGCCACTTGATGTCGACCTGAGGGGTCGTCCCACGACTGAATACCTTCCGGGTAGATGTTGTCGCCGGTAGACTGTATGCAGACCGGCTGATTGTTATCGGCCCAAACTGACATCGCCTCGGCCACTCGCTGCTGGTTGTATCGATTGATGCCGAACGCCTCGTACCCCCAGTCACCGATAAACACCATCTTTAGCTCGTCGCCTGCCGAACCTCAAGAGAGAAAAAAAAGATCGCTTATTACATCGCGATGAAAGCGTGGGATGTTGAGGCAAACCAGTCAAACACATTCGCAGACTAATTCGTACATAAATCACGAATATTTTCAGCAAGCTGTAATTTTCTGCTGATTCATCTGACAGACTCGTCAAGATCGTTATGTTCAATTCCAAGTTAAGCATAAATAATAATATTTGCTGTTTTTTACCAATGATGCGCGCATACTTATAGAAAGTGTCATATTATGTGCCGGTGCTATTCCGGATAACCTTGAATAACCTTTAAGAGTCATTTTAGTTAATGGAAACTTCTCAAGAGATCTTTAAACATATATCACATAAGGCTTACAAGCTGAACTGTCATTCTTATAGTTTGCACAGTGCATAAACTAAAACACTGTTCAATATCAGTAGATTTACGTAGTTTGCATTCAAAGACGCCGTCACAGACATGGCAGAAAGTCGTGTACTATAAGCTCTATCGCTTGCAACCGCATTACCGTGAATTAAGCCCACCGCAAACTTACGTTTGAACAAATAAATTGCTGCGTACCTTGATGCGGACCGATGTCGACACCAGCAGCTGCATCAATCTGCGTGACAGCAGCAAGCAGCAGCAGCAGCAGCGCCAGGTGCGCGTAATGCTGAGACATCATTCGATCATTCAGTCGCTCCTCAGCGTGACAAACTGGACCCTCGTATACTCATCACCAGCCGTTACACCTCACGAGTGCATGCACATGACAGCATCCACGTACATACTTTATCGAATATGTCAACACAGTAACTTATCGGTAGCTATTACGCTACCTATCCTACCTCCTACCTATCTGAGTGGGATAGGCCTACTCAACTATATCAGTGTTGGACTTTATTCACAACGAACACAGGCCCCTCATGTAATGTTGTGTCCTATAACAATAACCAACAATGTCAATGATGAAACTTCGTAGACTTATCATGACAATCGATTCTGTTATCTATACGGCTAACGGACAATAGGCTATAAGCCTATACGCATCGTCTATTCATACTCACGACCACCAGCAACGCAGAGTGCACCATATGCTGTATTTGCCTTGGATTACGTTAGGCCTAATGGGTCACACAGTAACCCCGACACGAAACAATATCTCCCTCATTAAATCAAAAAAACGTAGCATGAAATGATGTAGCATTGAGAACATTCATAACATCTAAGCCTAGTGATTAGTCATCCACAGCAACAAACCGCTTACTTCTTCGTCCGACAACTTTTATACGTCTGATGCATCATGCGACCAATGAACCTCTAAAGTCTACCCCGCCTCACCAGTTTCATCATCACTACTCTTAGGCCTACCGTCTATCACTCCTTCAACCTTCTTTTCCATTTTCAAACTTTTTCTTTTTTTTCGAATCCTACTCTTCATAGACATCTGGCATCCTTTTGGACTGATTTCACGGTCATCTGGACTGTTTGCAGTTTTCTTTCGTTTAAGTTTTTTTTCCAGTTGCGGTATTTGCTAATTCTTCTTTTTTGCTTTTTCTTATCTTGGGTCATTGTGTCTCTTTCCCGACTTTTTTTACAAAGCAGTACTTACTGATGCAATTTCTCTGATTTCAGTTCGGTTTAGACCAATTTTAGTTTTTTTTATTAATGTGCTAGATTAAACTAACGGTTTGCCTGCCAGTTCTCCAGTGCAAATCGTTCAACACATCGTATAAAAATACGCATGTATCGTGTGGGCTGTATGCCCCCCTATCACAAATTCAGCTCGCATACCAAGTAGTCATGCTCTACATGAGTAAGTAAGTAAACATCACAGTGAGCATGAAAGGCCAGTGGAGTATGGCTTAATCTGCTGCACGTTGCAAAAAGTTAACAATAGCTGAAGACTAGAGTGAAATAGTGACAAAATATGGTGTGGTCAAAACAGCAGGTCGCATATCTTTTGCGTTTGCTGCACATGAGCGTTCGTAACTGACTCATGGCTGATGACATCGCGCGCCGTCGGCTCAGTCAGTAGTGGATTCAGTTGCCTACTATAAACAGATATATTCGCTATATCCCGTTTACACGATCGAGCAAACATCGAGCTGGCACGTCCAGCTAACATATAGCAGCTCGTCGACCCAGCTTGATCGTGTAGACGGGGTACTAGACAACAGCAGAAGAAAACTAGCTAAGACAATGATAGACATTTACTCAGGTTTTGAGATTGGTATTGCTATGATGATAAATTAAAATATTAATAATATTGTCTACAGCAGCACAAAATAAACGAAACCTTCAGTGCAGTCGAGTCATTCGACGGTACCCAGCTCAACAGTAAGTTCATGCGAACACTTCTTGCTCCTTTCACTGAGCGTCATGCTATTCTCCCTTCCCTCACTCGCCGCCGCCGTTCTAACACCACAGACTACACGCTTCACTCTCACACATCCCAAGTCCTATCTTCAGATCTGCTACATCATTTCATGCTGCTCTCCAGCCTCTCGCATCTTCGTCCCCACTATGACGTCACGTACCGCGCCTAAGCACAATATCATCCTGCACAAGCAACGTCATCATTGCTTATGGTTGGCTACTAGTCACCCAGTAGTGTTGAAATATTTTGGCTGCGAAAACGAAGTTTTCTGCGGTGTGCCAGTACACAAACTAATTATTGAAACAAAATCGATATTTCAACTTCACTTCTGATTTATTGATCTCCATACATAGTCTAATATAATTGGCACCAGTGACAACTAAAAACGTCTCTACGACGACACTACCTTGTAAAATACAAAAAGTCCACTAGTGGCTAGTGTCTCTAGTCACTAGTCACTAGTCACTTGTGTCTCTGTAACTGCATCAACTTTCAAAACAATAAATACGCCACAAAGTGATCGTCAAAGATACAAACAAAATATTGAAATGCGTCGTTACACTAATGGTAAAATATAATTATTACTGTCAGCTTTTTACACAAGTACATCGTGGGCCATAGAAAAACATGCCACTTTACTTTTGTCTATATCTTCGCCAATTATTGACCGACTTTCAAAATTCTTTCTCTTTCACATACTGTGGACAATTAGCAATAAAGTTGTTAAATATTCTACTACACTTTAACTGTGTCGCTACACTACCACGTGAAACACAAATTTTCAAAAAATCACCAAAATCACTTCAATACGTATGCATAAAATTATATTCTGAAACAATTTTCACAAATTTTTATACAAAAATTAAATTATGTTTAGTTTTATGTACACTTCTGATGTTTGAAAACAAAAGCAGATGATATTGTCGTAAATAATAATTTAATGCACTGAAGATATACCAGTGATGTAATGTGCCATTTAGCAGTGGAGACAAAGCTATGATTAAGAACTTGTACCGGTTCAAAAAACAGTTTTCCGAAAATAATGGCAAAATTTTTGAAGATGAATTGCAATAAGGTAACCGTGGGATTGTTATTAAGACTGATTTTGGAAACATGCAGCACCGACCAAAGGCATGAGACAGGCAGATTAAAGTACACACGTACTGAAAAGAACGTGATCACTGTGGATGAAATGGTATGCTTGTAAAACCACAAGGCCAGAAACAAACATATCGTTCAATGCGCCAGATATGTTAGATATGGCCAGATAGCCATTCTAAATACTGTCTTTCACAGCTTTCACAGTTTACAAGCCATTCTAAATACTTGAAATAAAAATACAAAAACAGAAGTCGCAAGACGAAACAATGTAGTACACCAGTCTGTGCTGACACCACGTATACTGCAGTGAATGCCAATGCCCACGGTAAAAAGACACGTCCAGGCATGTCTGAATTTTAGTCTGTCGTTCTGTCTGCGTGTGCGCGCAGAAATCTTGATCACTGTGATGAAAGCAAAACCACGCCCTGGCAATAAACACATCTTTGAGCATCTTTGAGCCTGAAAATCACATCCCATGGTTTTTGGTTATTTTCTGGTTGCAGCTGATGGGGGGTTGGGTCTATCAAACCCATTGGCTGTAGGCCTTCAAGTACTAAAGTTATACAAGGTCACAGTCCTAAGATCGCAAACTGACTGTCCTAATTCCAACTTGCTGAGAAGAATGTAAGAGGTACCACAGATCAATAAAACCGAAAGTGGATCATAATTATCTAGTTTCCATCAACAAGAGAATGTGCACAATCAACTAATTGTAATCTGACAGACTAGTAGCATCACATCAGATATGTAAACGTATGCCACGGTAAAACAAACAACGAGCCTATCAACTACAGAGCCACAACACTCACTGAACGACTGTAATCTAACACCACAGTAACAGTAGTATAATAACAACTTTACGCAAAACATCTTGAACTGGTCGCATGGATTAAAATATGCCAGAGAAAAATGTCACAAATATGCCGTTGCAAGCCAACAGTTTGATGCAAATAAAAATGCAAAGTCCATTTTCTAAAAAAAACAATTAAGTACAGTACTACAATGTGTCTGGTAAAAAGTAAACACCTAAACATTGTACAACAGTAATGCTAAATCTAAAAGAATTTGAATAAAATTTCACACGCTCCATCCCCAGTAAATTGCTGAATCAACCACCAAATTTCGTTGAAAAATTTTATTTCATAGTGGGTTATTAATAATTGATTATCGTTAACAAATTATCTTCGTTACCAGTATGGCGTTACATAGCCTACCGCAGTCGCTCGATTGAAAGTGACCTTTGTTGATACAATCAACGTAAAACAAAGTGGTATTTGCTGCAGATGATCGTGTTATAATTAAACTGTTGAGAAAACAGAAAGAGTTTGGTGCTAAAAAGTTTGTCTCAGAATTTCCCAGCAATCCGTGGACACTGCCAGAAGTAATCAAATGGTTGCTTAATACTGGCCACTTCATGTTTTGGGGTGACCTCACAAAAGTGACTAACTATTGTTTGTGTTGGTAAATTTAACTGAAATTTGGCATTTTGATTGCCAATAGATGATGCATTGTTGACGTAGAATTTTGCCAAAATTGGATTTGTTTAATAGAGTTGTGCAAATGTACAGCGGTTTACTTATGTAACGCTATATTAGTAACAGACATATTCTGTTATCGATATTCAACAATTAATAACCCCACTAAGAAACAATATTTTCAACGAAATTAGATGGCCACTTGAGTAGTTTATTTCAGATTAAGCGTATGAAATTATATTCAGATTCGTTCAGATTTGACACTTTCCTTGTACAATGTCTTGAGGTTTACTTTTTTACCAGACACAATCCGGAGTTACAGACACCTCTCGACTGAAGAACGTAACGACTTTACTGCCTGTTATTCTGCATCTATACACACGTAAAATTACAAATAATGCCAACATTACGATCTAAATTATAACACAACAGTAGTACTGCAGTGGAAAAGTATAACAACCCCTTGATCATGATACAAACAGCTCAGAAGCTGATGAAAATGCTTGAACGATGGAAAGCAACAACACATTCAATGGCATAAATCGATTAAAGACAGCAGTGATATGTCCTCATCAATGACTTTAGTGATGGACACTAATGACTTTGTGCACTTAAAATGAAAAAAAAATGGTGATTTGGAATTATGTAACGAGAGCTTCTTCATTTTTAGTGTCAGAAAAACTGTGTTAAAACCAGGACTGCACAAAAATTACTTTCGGTTGGGGCTCCATCCAGATACAGCTGAGAGCTTGTGATGCTCGCCAAGACTACCTAGTTGGCTGGGTTGAAACAGGCACAGTCCCATCGACACTCTTTGCCCCCTCCAATAGATAGACATAGATGCCACCGAACATACTTGACCAAAAATACAAACACGAAATTTTTATGTGTGAGCAAGGCAAAAGCAAAGTGTTGCAGCACCACTAGGGACCAACTTAATTCACGATTTCACGGCCGTGACATTTTCCGTGAAATTGACCTTCTTCCGTGAAAAACGCTGATTTCCGTGAAATCTGTGATTTTTCGTGAATTTTAGCGCTTTTAGTTTAATTTATGACAATTCCAGAGTTTTATCAGCAGCTTTCATACGGATGTTGCTGTTTACCACGTGTCGCACTTTAGCACTAAGTAGTTGGCATGACTGTCTTGAGTCTTGACTTTGTGTAGTAAATATTCGTTGTTCTGAAATTTCTTCTTTTACATTAGCACAGCACCTCGAAATAACGTCTGTGTGGCCCGTGAATTTCCTAAACCCTTTCTGTGAATTTTCCATGAAATTTGACACATTTTAAAAATTCTGCCATGAAATTATGCATTTTTTCCCGTGAATTCGGTTGGTCCCTAAGCACCACTGACTAACATTCACTTTGACATCAGCAAGGAGCAAGTCACAGTCACAAATAACAGATAACTGCTGCTACAATCCGTCTAAGAACTAAAAAAATGAAGATTAGTCTCCTTGAGTCGCACAAGTGGTTTTAAAAAAGTTAATAATAGTTTTATAAATATACTGAACTCAGCCAGAAATAGAAGCACCTCCACTTGATCTGTGTTCAACGCATGATTCAAACAGAATAATCTGGGATGAATACACCATGCACGCAGCACAATTACTAAAACACAATCAATAACTTGTAACTTATTGACAAGCAAAATGTCTCCAGCAAATAGAATTTACAAAAATTTTGCAGATTATTTATTAAGCAATGCAATGCAGCTGCTACAGATTGTTATTAAGCTAGCCAGCCTTTTTCTTTCGATCAATTCCTACAAAACACAAAACATAAAATTTACATTTTAGTGTACACTACGCAATTTAAAACCACTTATAAAATGTGACAACAAGAAGACACTTGCTGTGAATAGACTATACAAATGAAATAAACTAAGTTTATCAGCAACATTAAACAGCTATCATAATTATTCCACATGTCCCGAGAACCTAAAAATGCAATATTTTTGGCTACAGACTAAAAGCATAAAACTGAACAAAAAATGGTAAGTTTTAAATATGATGTTAATCATATTACAACGTAAACATCCATTCCTCAAGACAACCCAAGTTAGCCAATTTCGCCTAAATTCTCAAAGAAAAAGGTTATAAAGCAAACAGTTTTCACAAACCAGTCACCTAACCAACAGTGCAAATGCAATGAACGCAAATACAGTAACAATATTTTATATATTACACAAGTATTGTGTTATGAAAGTTATGACCACTGCACTCATATGTTGATAAGCATAACCACAACAAAATAATTATGGTCATCTTATAATATATAGGCCTACATTAATATTTATGATAACAAATTCTGTTGACTACACTTATATTACTAAATAAGTAATTCACACTGTTTCATCAGGATACTTGCCATAGGCCTATGCACGCATAACTAGAGTATATCAAAAATGTAAAAATTTGAAACTAACTCTGGCCACATAATGGCGCAACAGTATATCTGCTGTATCATCTGCTTTAAAAAAACTTAAATTTAAGCTATGAGAATGACAAAATATACCTTGTACTGCTTTTATCTGTGAGATTTGCTCATCTTCTGCTAAGTACCTACAAAAAAAACACACTGCCGGTGTATTATACAAATACGATCCGACAATGTCTAAAAAAAATTCACATATTATATAAACATAAAGTCCTCCCCGAGCTAGCCCCATGCAGTGGCACTGACCTTCATTTTGAAATAGTGTAATGTGCGTGTTTATGCCCCAGCTATTCTTGGTACTCACTGTGCATCGTAAGAAAGAGATGCTAAGTTGATATGGACGGATGGTTACATAGCATACATACCAACATCGTTTACCCATCTGCTAACAGTCAGCCATCACAGTACTAATTGGGGCAGGCACAGCGTAACTTCACTGAGGAAGAATAATGCAAGCCAAAACTGCAGAGATATGTCAATGTCATAGCATGCAGACCTCTTCCTATCCTCTTCCATCGAGTCAACGATGTCGTTTCTTCGATGAACAGTGACCAGTAACTGCTGAAGAAGATCGGCTTCTCTCGACTTCTGCGCTTCAGTCTTCTTACCTTCTGCAGTTCAATCAGCAGTTAACACAAACACTCATAGGCTGCTAGTTTCAATAAATGGCAAACACTCACAGACTACTAGTTTCAATAAGCGTATAAAATGAATGAACTGAATAAATCAATCTAATCAATTCAATTAATCAATCAATCAATCAATCTCTAGCTTCCTTGTATGTAATGAATAATTCCTGTTTGGCTTAATTATTGTCACATTACATTACATTGTCAGTTACTTTGCATATTACATTGTACGTTTTACAGTAGGTGATAATGTACATGTTTTATTAACTGATATTCTTCCTAGACAAATACAAGCACTAGTGTTATAGTCTGTCATAAAGTTACTGTGTAGGAGTTTTACTACTATTGTTCTCTGCATGTGTATTTTCTAGTTAGGTTAGATCTGCAGCAGTAAGTGCTCTGATGGGCCTTGTTGTTCCAGCACATGTTGCATGGCACCAGAGTTATTCACTTTTGACTGTCATATGTACTGCTGTCATTGCTTCATTGGAAATAAATAAATAAATAAACAAAATAGAAAAATCCAATCTACCACCATTGGTTAATCAGTCAATCCATCCATCCATCAGTCAACTGATCGACTGACCGACCGATCGATAAATGAACAAACGAGCCAATCAAAAACTTCCTTTAAAGGTCCATGGCCACGGTCAAACTCACTTGTAAAATTTATGTAGACCTCAATTAGACATTTCACCATGCCTATATAATACGATGATTTAAGCTTTATAAATGTATGAAACTAATGCCTGAATAAACTAAAACAAATGGCGTTACATTACGTTATGCTGAAAAATCCTAATCTTGGAAGTGGCCGAAAGTGACGTCACCACATGTATCCAGTCAGTGTTTACCAATTAATTTTAATATTTTTAATGGCAAAAAATACTGTCGCATGACAGCTGCAGCAGTACATAGGTAGACAATGTGATTTTATAATGCTTTTGTTTCTGTGCGTATTTTATGTTGACTACGGGTACATGTGGTGATGTCATCAGCCTGTCAATGGCATCTCGTTTTCTGCGTCATTTTCATAGATCGTTGATTTCAAATGTTTCTTCATGTTGCCAAAACGCTGGGTGTCGATATTAATGTCAAAATTCTCAGAAAATTGTGCTGTATTAGGATAATGTTAAGTTAATTATGGTGTCCATGGACCTTTAACAGCAGAGCTATCTCAACGTTAACAGTAAATGAATAAATAGGTTGGACGTTTGGATTCAGGTTGGATGATAATGTCTGGCCTCTGGGCATGATATTTAGAAGAGCCAATTTTCAGGTGCAGACAGAAGATCAAAAGAGACTGAGATGCTGAATGAATGAAACAAACAATGAAACGCATGAAAGCAGCAGACCTGGAACGGCCATCAAACGACGCAGTTCATACTCCACTTGTGAATGTCGATCCTCCAGTTCTTGCTGGCTCAGCCTAACATCACACCACCAGCTGACATATTATTATGTTGCTACATCCACTGAAGAATGGCAAATGTTACGTCACAAGAATGTCTGTCTATCACCCGGATTGTTCGAGAGAGATCAAGCACAGTGGAGGAAAAGTATTGTTAAATTCTAGAAGCCATTCAGAGTCCTTTGCAGATTCTGAATCCCTCTCCAGGATTTTCCATTGAGAGATAGGTCGCAAACTAGCACTGTATATTGGCAAGTTACAAACGACCTCAATCACACATTACAAAGGGATGGATAGTGACACCAGAACCAACCAGTCAGATTTTGGTGGTGACCCAGATCGTGTTATCGATCAAAGTTTTTTCAAGAATTTTTTGATGAATTTCTCTGTTGTATTTGCCTTTTTGGTGGCAACACTATACTCAATAGAGTTTTGAGATCTCCCATCACTTGGTTCACATTGTTGTAAGATTAACAATAAACAATTAATTAGTAATCTGTATAATCATTCTAGTCACTATTTAATCAGTAAATAACCACGAAAATTTCAAATAACTCATTCTTTTATCAAAAAGCTGTAAGTCGAAATCTAACAACCCATGTCAACTTAGTAACTGGTGCTTTAGTTGATGTAAAAGAGACAAAACTAGAAATTTGGGGCAAAGCCCAACGTGAGTCCGCCCGGCGCCCTAAGTCCGATTGGGGGAAATTAGGGGTGGGGGTAAAATTTCCTCGGCACCAAAGTCACGTGGCCTGAACTCAAATGCATTGGCATACGCCAAACGCGTATTGTCGACTTAGGGTAGGTCAACATGAGCGCTTATAACTTTGTTCGTAGTGGACGAAATTTCACAAATTTTTTTTTGTTCAATGCGAAAAAGATTGTCCTCATCAACGCCGTTTAGATTTTGTCGCTATCTTCATCGGTTCCAGAGATATTCACAGTCAAACTCGAAAGTTGTCGTAAAACGTACTAAATTTTGGACATTTTTTGCAATCCCAAATTTTAACGGGGCGGTGCCCCCAAAAGTTGTACTTGCGTTAACATCCCAACCTAAAGACACATCAAGCACCAAAATTTCGTCAAGCTACACCCCCTAACTCCAAAGTTATAAGCACTCCATTATTGCATTTTAAGAAAATTTTTGACCTTTCTTTGAAAAAAATGTAAGGGAGGCCCCCGTCCCCGGTGGGGGGTGCGCTAGTAAGACTTGGTCATTCTATAATGCGTGTAAAAATTTGGGAGCGCAGCACCCCCTAGGGGCCGAAATATGGTTTTCCGAAAAATGCGCTTAGGGTATGTCAACATGAGCTCCTATAACTTTGTTCATAGTGGACAGAATTTCACAAAATTTTTTTTGTTTAATGCCGAAAGGATCGTACTCGTCAAAGCCGTTTAGATTTTGTTGCTATCTTTATCGGTTCCAGAGATATTTGCACTCAAACTCGAAAGTTGTCGTAAATCGCACCGATTTTTGAACGTTTTTTGCCCTCCCAAATTTTAAGGGGGCGGTGCCCCCAAATTTCGTACTTGCGTTAACACCACAACCTAGCGCCGCGTCAAGTGCCAAAGTTTCGTCGGGCTACACCCCCTAACTCCCAAGTTATAAGAGCTCATTTATTGCAATTTAAGCCAATTTTTGACCCCCTTTTGAAAAAAGTTGTAAGGGGGTCCCCATCCCCGGTGGGGGGTGCGCTAGTAAGACTTGGTAATTCTCTAGCGTGTGTAAAAATTTGGGGCGCAGCACCCCCTAGGGGCCGAAATATGTTCTTCCGAAAAATGCACTTTAGGTGGATATGATTTCACATCGAGATCTCCAAGGTCAGTGGACCGAACTTCACCGGACTTATTTCGCCTAACGCAGGAGGAATCGCGATTTCGGAGATATTCGCCGCCGAAGTTCCAACTCGTCCGCAATCTGGGTAAGTTTTGCATGTTTTTGGCCCCTGAATTTTTTGGGGGGGTGCACCCCCCAAAATTTTGGACCGGCATTATAAAATTCGGCCTAGTACTGACCATCATGCAAAATTTCAAGCCGGTCGGCCCACGCATCTCGGAGATCTTGCGCTCGGAGAAAAAAAAACATCTGCAGTAAAACATAGGTCCTTCCGAAAACTATTGTTTTCGGGCAAACTAATAAGACAATTTCGTAAATGAAAACTACAAAATTTATACAATAATACATTACAATACAGTGTAAATGAAGCAACCTATAGAGGAGATCGGATTCTTGTCGTACTAGTTCATTCTTCTTCTGAACCAAGTCGATCCACTCATTCATCAGCATGTCACTGTCGTCATCACCAACTGCACAACAGAGAGACAATCAGCTATTGCTATAGCTATCTATCAACATCGTCACTGCCAGCATCATCACAGGCAATCCTATAGATGCCTGAGGAGGCTAACGCATCATTCATCTACCTCACATATTACTCAGCAACAAACCGATTACAGTGCAAGTGATTCTGCCTATTCCTAGATTCCTACACATTTCTCTGTAGCAAAGTCTGTCATCTGTCATCTGCCACATTCGTGCTCAAAGCCTAAACCATTCGACAAATTTACATGACATCTGACAAGTACATTTGTGACGTAAAAATTACACGCTGCCACCCCACCGCAGGTTAAAAGGAGATTTGGAGATTGAACCCCCAGCTAAAACTCGCAACTGCCTATTTATGAATCACCAGGAGGCAGCATCGATCAGTGATTTCATGTTTTACTGAATTACTTCGGTCACTTGTCTATTTATGAATGTGAAACTGCCAATCTATTTAAGTTAAAGACATGGAAACAATACACACTGCTGCGTATTTGGTCCTCCATATGACGGCCATTTTGTTCCACTGTCTTTATTTCTGCTTCAAGAACTGTTAACTGCTGCTTTATGTAATCAACCGGCAGATGTTCTTCTGTTGCAATCTGTTACAACACACCACATAACAAGATCAAAGCTCAAAACTGTGAAAAAGCCATCCAGTTCATTTGAGACATGCAGTAATGACAATGAACTGTTCAAAGTGGTTACTAAGAACACCTACCTTTGTTTGGGTGCTGAAACCGTGTTGCATTGTAATAACGGTTAAATTCGCACCTCTCAGGTTTTCTCACTCACTCACTTACTTACTTATATCAACAATGATCGACCAAAGCATGTACTTGTATAATGCACAACTCCCCTATGTTCACTGGAAAACTTGAACTCTGATGCATGAAAATAACAAAATGACACATCACTTGCAGTTCAATTCTTTGCAAGCAAAAACTGCTGTTTCACAAGGTTCGGTTTGAACTGAAATATCTGTATGCCTATAAAAGATCTAAAAGAAGTAGGTCTATCACATGCTGTGTGAGCAGACAAGATCAGATGCTGGATTTAATGTCAGTGACCAAAATGCTAACCAAAAAGTTAAAATTGTTTCTAGAAAACAATGCATCAGCTACACACGTAATTAAAGTAGAGTTGCAAACAATAACTTGCCAAAAACTAGTAGCAGTAACCAACTAACACCACTAGAATGAGGTTCAAGACTGATTACTTCACTGATATGAAATTTCATTTTTTTCTCAAAATGTGTGTATGTTATGGTAAAGACATAATGCATAATCATAAATTGTCATAATGTCACTACCACCATTATTAAGTCCACATCATGCTACAGTTGTTACCAGTACTATACAGTGAAACCAAAATAAAATCTAGAAAATTATTGGCATTTATTTATTTACTGCATTCTACACATATTAAATTACCAGTCTGATGCTAAAAATCACCGAGTGAAAACTAAATGAGAAGATTTACCAAAGATATACAATAACACATGTACCAAAACATCAACACTATTAGGGTATAAAAACATAACTCAAGTTTGAAAGCCAAAACAATGCGTACAGTACACCCAGACAAAATGAGAGGTCTTCGAAAAAAAATTCACCGCTAGAAAATAGCAGCTCTGTTTACACAGCAGCGAAACACGCATACACATGGTCAGTACCTTTCTCTTGGTGACAATGAAGGTGGGTGGCCGAGGTGGTGCAGGTCTGGATGGCTTCAAATGCTCTGCTGCCGAAGTCTCTACTGCTACAGCTGACTTCTCTCCTCGAAACACGTCATTTTTAAATGTAAACTTCTTTCCTGGTGTGATCTTCCTCCGAACTGGTGCTGAGGAGTTCACAGCTGGACTTTGCTGCAAGTACGCTGCTGCTGCTGGCTTGTCTGCAATTTTGTTAGTCAGGCCAGGAGATCTGCCTCCATCTTTGTTAGTTAACTGGGAGGATGAAGCTGCAGCTTTAGCAAGCCGAGGGGGAATGTCAGGTGCAGGTGATTCTGGCTTAGCGGTACTGCTTGTTTCTGGTTTAGGAGACGGTAGTTTTGGAGTCACCGGTGTTGGAGGCTTAGGTGCAGCATGATGTTTTTTTGAACGAGGATATTTCACAGGCACAGTTGGAGATGAAGAGGGAGATTTATTTTCTTTGCACGTCAATTGTGATGAGCTTACCATACCTACCTCTGGTGATCTAGGACAAACCGATGGAGTGATTTTGACAGCAGCAGTGGCGGCAGCAGCAGCTGTAGGCACACTTGAACCTGTGATGACATTGTCTCGTTTATCAGACCTCACAGTAACTAACCCATCATCCTGACACAACTCAACGTCTTCATGCTTCACCATCATGCCACCTTTGCCTCCCATCTCATCAGGCTCTGTCACAAACAGCATACTTTTTCTCGGTTTAGGGACTGGCAAAGGCTTTACAGCTACAGTCTCACTATTATCAGAGTCAGTCATCGTGATCACTGGCGGTGTTAAACTGGATGGGTGAGTTGGTGTCGAGTCTACCGGCTTCGGTGTTTGAGGACATCGAGATATAGGCACTGGGCGACTGCAGCCGGTCACAGCCGATACAGCAGTCTGCTCCTCACAGGGCTTGGCTACAGCTTCTTTGTATGATCCCTGTTCAGCATGTACAGCTGGCGTATCTGACACTTGCTGAGCAAGATCAGCTGCTGATATTTCATGCTGCATTGATTCAGACAACTCTGATGTAGCTGTAATACTTCCTAGATGCCCAGACTCTTTTATCAGTGTTATGGGACTATTAGTTCTTTTCTCCTGCATCTGTTCGGGTGGTAAAGGTGCGGGCCTTCGAGGTACAACACGGTGAGAACTCTTGAAAGCCGTGGATGATGATTCTGATGATAAAGGAGCAGATACAGCAAAGGCAGCCACGGGCACAGTACTTGATATGTCATGAGTTGATACTGATGCAGTTTTACTTGACAAATGCACTTCTGAGAGGTGCACAGTACTTGATAATGATGCTGAAACAGCGCCATCTAGTAACTTCACAGATGGCGAAGACGCAGACGGATGGACGTCAAGACTGGAAGACGTTGGCTGCTGAGTGGTAACAGCTACATCAATAAGAGCATGTTGACGAAACCTTGGTGACACTGGAGCTCGTCTGGGCATCACTTCAGGCACTTCAACAGATTCTGCAGCTACAGCTGCTGCTGCAGATGACAGCGAACAACTCTCTCCATCCAAAGATGCTACTACCGGTAATGGAGTGTTTACCGCTTGTTCAGGCAGCATTTTCCCTCTGGTTTCAGAGTTGACTCCATTCTGCAGCTGTTCCAATGCCCCAAATTCATAAGTCACAGCTGATTCCGTCGGATTTAAAGTAAACCCTACACTCTGTGGTAAATGGAGGCCTAAATCATCACTGGCTTCAGCTGACATCACTTGACACAATGGCAGCTCTGTTGTAGCTACCGCTGCGGCTGTGGGCTGACTGGCGAGTCCCGCGTCATTAGTCAGAACTGACAAATCAGTTTGCTGTCGACGAGTAGAAGCTGCTGACATTTCTTGCAACGAAATGTCATCATCATCATCATCAGCAGCAGCAGCACTGATATGATTGCTAGAGTTCACTGCAGCTGCATGTACGTTTAGTGCATCTTCAATGGATGGCTTTGCAAAGGACGTAAGTACTTCACCGTTCATTACTGATGTCTCACAAGACGGCAAACAAGATTCTGGCACTGCTGCACATTCTGGTGACGATGATGTACAGTCAACTGTATTAACTGTAGATGATGTGTCACTGTACTTTATTTCCGATGGAGTAGATGATGACACAGCTTTGTCAACAGAGACTCTGTCTGAGGTACCAACATCCTGCAGTACACTGACCACAGGAGCAGCAGAACTGTCAGCAAACTGAGAGTCAATGTCACTAACAGTTTGACTGCCACAAGACCGTTCGTGACGACGAAAACACTGCCGATGATAAAGCCGATTGTTGTTCATGTGACGCTCCATCAGATAGACCTTCTTACGACAAGCACAGCACTGGTCCTGCCAGGTGCCATGCCGTGATGCGCCATTCTCCTAACACACAACAAAAACACATCTAAAAGATGGGTGGCACATAAAAACTGGACCGCACATGGTTCGCACTGATTGAGTGACGAACAATTTCATATAGGATTAGCTAGATCACTGCAGTAAATGGCAGTCATGTTAAACATAGCATTCAAGCGTTCAGCATAAACGCTCTTTGCTGCAACGATCTAGGTTAATTGTTTCTGTAATGTCCGACTGCTTGATCTACGTAAAGCAAATATGTTTCACATCTTCATGCACCATCCGGTACATAAACATGTATGTACACTTGTAGAGCTCATCCGACTACAGTGGATGTTATCTCAAACAGAAAGATCAGTTTAAATCTAACTACACAAATGACAGTTTTGTATTGATCAACGACTGCACCATCATAACTATTTTATGGATTTATTTTCTAATTTACTTTATCCAAGAAATTCGCTAAATATTTAACCTCTCGAAACTGCTGTCAGCAAGTTTTAGATATGCAAAGAGTCAGCCAATTCGAATGCTTCCAGTAACAGCATCAGTTCCTCCAGCAATCATTGAACTGAGCCATTTACAAACATCTACTCGTAACCAAGCTCAACCTCATACACTGACTATACCAAATCAAATAAGAAAGATGCCGCCACACTGCCGATGTGACAATATGACATGCGGTCATGCAGTGCACCTAACTACATACTTTCAGCGCTGACAACAGCATTCACAGCTGACGTCAACATTATGTGACGTTTACAGCAATTCTGGTTCACCTGCATCTTCTAGTTTTCGAGTCACAAGCCCGGACTAGATAAACAGAAAGATGGACAGGCAAGATACGTAATGCAGCCTATTTAGGTTCAAGATGACCACATAACAAATTCACATATCACACACGGCATATTTCACAATATAATGATTGGCATCTTGAGTACAGAAAAAAATATTAAAAAGTCTACACATAATGCTCAGACAAACGAACCTGTGAGTTGTTACGTTTTACAGGTTCTACCGACAGTCTTTTAACAGCACCATCGGCAGCGAAGTCTGCAGAGCGTTTCACAGCAACCGACACGCTCGGGCCACCAACTGACAAAACACAACACACATCAACGATACAATGGTAAATCACACAACAGTCACACTTGTACAACTATCTCTAGCACTATGTCTGCAGTGGTATATAGCGAGTTGATAACTCCACGAGTACACTCAAGCATGACCAAACAAATGACAGTGAAGGCGCACACTACCAACCATCAACAAGTGTGGAATATGTGTGTTAAACTGCTGTCTGGCATCTATAAGTTTATTTAATGCTCACTTATCCCACTCCAGACTGTGACTTAGCATAAACTTAGCACAGGAGATGCAGATTGCAGAACTATGCATGCATTACTCATGCATCTAAAATTCAAACGTCTGTCTGCACAAAGCTTCCCAACAGCACTGCATTAGACTAGAACAGTATTCCCGTATTTATAACAAAGTGCTGAAAATTCAAAAACGTACAAGCCTACAAATCAGATTCTAATTCCACCACAAGATCCCCCGAAACAACAAAAATGGGAGAAACATCAAAAGAAACTGCATTAGTATGCAAATCATCCACTCTGTGATAAGTTTATGTGAACTCACCAGACAGCTATACAGATAGGTATCAAACAGTTATTTCAACATGTGTTTAGTGATGCTGTGAAAAGCAGCCAGACTGAACGACCTGGTTGGCAAGTGCTGAAGTGGTTGTAGTACTGTGACAAGTATGTCACTATGCACAGTTTGTCTGGTACTGGCATTGCTACCATGTCCTCGGCATCAAGCAATGCATCGATGCCTAGACTCTCTGCTGTATCAAAGGCCTGCAAATACCACAAAACATCATCACATCACTGTCATTACGCTGACCTGTATAAACCTCCTAACATTTTACTGACAGATACACAATTTCACTGCCAAACTGGCAGTACATTAACTTCACGTCATTCTCAGTATACTAATGGTACCGGTATGCTGAGCGCTTACAGCACTGAAACAATCAGAGCAAAAAAACTTCAACAGTTTACAAAGCTATGTAAGGGCAATATGAGTCAAAACTCGAAAACAGCAAAAATGGTTTTGGGGCGATATTATCGCGTGCTAAATTCCAGACTGGCCCATGCTGGCACTGTGATAACAACTATTTCTCTCAATAATATGCAACAAACATATATTTGTTAAAACAATTAAACCTGTAACTAAAAAAAACAACAACTAGCAGCGATTAAGACAGCCATACAATTACAAATATTTTCAGCTGTGATATCCTTACACCTTTTCAACACGATTACAAAAACCACACGAAAATTTTCTACAACATTATAAGTTTCTACGATGTTTCGTGCTTACAAACAGTCATACAGAGTACAGTGTTGTCCACATTTACCAGGTGGTCACATAATAACTATAATTAATTAAACTGATTTCAGAAGCAGAAAAAATATCACACATCTTGAACTCATACTTACTAGTTTGCTGTTTTCAAAAATGTTTTCTTTTGATAGTGACTCAAAGTCTCTAAAGTTACATACAAATGAACACAAATTGTATTATTATTATCTGAAAATCTATGTATTGTGTAGATAACTAGAAAACAGCTTCAACACACTAAACAAACATAAACAAGAAGCCCAGCTGTCACTAGGGTGGGGTTGACCATACTGGTTGTCACTGACCTTGCAGGTCATCCAATTTTGACGATTTTTATGTCATCTGAAAGGGCATGTGCCTCTTCCTATTAGTGATCAATAGCAACCTAGGCACTATCTTGCACCGTTTAGCCACCGTACATCCGTGACAGACAGATTGATGGATGAACCATCGACAACTCATGACAAAGGGCTGACCTTTAAGCTTACAGCTTAGCGGTCGGCCTCAAAAGCCACAGAACAAAAAGTTTGAAATGCGAATAAAACAATCAGTTTCACTGTGTTGTTATGCATCTTCTTTTACAGTCACAATAACTAAGCATAAGTGACTAAAACTCTGTTTCCTGAAACAAAATAATTTACTAAACAACACAATGAAGGCTTTTAAGCAAACTACAAACTAAGAAAACTAGTAAATTATTAATACTATTCTTAACACAGCAGTTGTAGTCACTACAAATATCTTACTTCCTTGTAGCAATGAAACATACAACGGTAGGCCTATTAGACTGAACTAAACTTTATGATAAGCTAACTAAATCTTATTTGATGTGGATCACTCACTTAATTAGATTGCGCACAATTAAAGGGACATCTATTCACACGTTTCTCTCAGCTGCATCTCAATCATTTAATGGTAAGTACTAGAACTGCTACTAGTCTGTTAATCGATTATAGTCAACTATTTGCATACGGTAAATTAATAAAATTCCTTAAAAAAATCAAAGCCTGCAACCATAGAAAAGTAGGCAGAGTTACTGATGCTGACATGAGATCCGGTCGGAAGCGGTGTATGATGGCACAAAAGCCAAGACCGTTCTTCCAAGACGACGTCATGTTAGTGATGTTAACATCACGATATCCATCGCACTGCACTTTGCACCACTGCTGCAATGCTCTTATTTTTGCTGCCATCTCAGCTTACTGTAACAACATCAACAACTTCTGAAACCAACCACATCGTGAAACTTTTAGTACATTCTTCTATGTTAAAACATACAACAGCTACTTTTGCATACTTCAAAATGCAGACAAAGACAGTTTTCACACTACTGGTATTTTGTGTGACCACAGATGGACAGCCAGACAGATGAACAGACGGACGGACAGAATTTCGATGGCTAAGACACGCTACAGTAGTAGCTACTGTTGCGCGTGAAAATCACAATAAAAGTATGAAAGAAAAGATCATCATCATCATCGACAACCGTGGGCTCAATGCCCGTTGGTGTCTGATGCCATTGTTACTATTGCTGCCCACCGCTGCCTATCTAGGGCAGTGTGGCTTAACTCCTGCAGGGTTGCCCCACACCACTGCTCAATGTCATCTGACCATTCTCGGTGAGGCAGTCCTCTTTTGTTTGAACCATCCATCATTCCGAACACCAGGGTCTTTATCTTTCTGCTGTCGTTCATTCTGCAGATATGCCCGAAGAGGCGCAACTTTCTCTGTATCACTTTCT
>Ga0209671_1000661_pt1 | contig 24448 bp, 18 predicted proteins | sample WorMetHERISLAND2_2_FD_187401 | JGI IMG/M metagenome (GOLD analysis project Ga0209671, IMG submission 187401) | Marine gutless worms symbiont microbial communities from Max Planck institute for Marine Microbiology, Germany - Olavius geniculatus... | ecosystem: Host-associated > Annelida >... | reverse complement strand
GTCATCCGCAAATCGCAGGTTGTTTATTCTTATTCCGTGTACCGATATTCCTTCTTCGCCGTCTTTGACTTTGTCCATGGCTCTTTCTAGATCTGCGATTTGTTCTCTGCCTGCCGTCAATTCAAGCGACGCCCGCCGCATGTTTGCTTACCCCTCTTCTCCCCTCCCTGCCCTGCTTACCGCCGCGGCGTTCAATTACTTTCCGTGCTGCACCCCTGGGTATACTGATGCAAGCTATCAAAGTGACAAATCTTGGTGGCTCAGACACAGAGCAGACATCAATTGACAGCAATAGAGCGCAACATGGCTTGACGTCCTGGCTGATTGCACTGTTGATAGATTGCTTCTCGGTGTGTGGCATGCGTGCTGTGACCTTCATCTCACCCCACAGTAAAAAAAGGTAAAGGCAGTTATGCCCCAGCTGGGGCGTAGGCGGGGTGCTCATCTCCCACTCGCGGCCGTTGAGCCCGTAGGTGAATAAACCACTTGAGTCCGTGACGCATGGCCAGTGCGACGCCAGACCTACAGTTATCTTCCCAGCCTCGGGGCATCACTGCCCTTTGACCGCTACCAAATTATACTGCTTGGTGACAGAGGCACGTGTGTGTGAACAACTTGCCTAAGGTCGTTACCCGGCAGTGTCCTGGTGCGGCGTCGAACCTGCGCCCCTGAGTGACCTCAAGATTACAAGTCTGGCACGTTACCGTTAGACTACCGAGCCACAGAAATTTTCACCCCACAGTGAAGACATCAAACGCAAATTGCTTAATCTTCTCCACAAATATATAAATGAAGTTCGAACTTAATCCGAATTTTAGCAGTCGAAATTCGAATTTGGAAAAAAACGAATTCAACATCCCTAATATGGTGTGGAATCAAATGAACAAACTACTATTTAGTTGAGGTTTAGCTGTCTGATTGCAATTCAACGAATTTTAACAGAGCTACGTAAATTGCCTAAATGTTCTGGTGACAAGTTTTCCTGAACCAAAGTTTCTGGATATCATTAGTAGCATTAGGACCCAGCTCAACATGTAATGTCATATTAATTTTTTGTGTGTTTTTCAGCATGGCATCATATGGTGGTTATGCAGTGAGAGTAATGCAGAGTCTGCTGGAATTCCAGAAAACCGGCTATCTGTGTGACACTGCAGTAGTTGTTGACGACGGCCAGCTGAAAGCACATAGTGCTGTGCTTGCGGCTACTAGTTCAGTGTTCAAAGCTGCTCTTAAAGCTGGTGACAGTTCAACAGAGCACACAGTCATTTTGGCTGGTATCAGCTCATGCGTTGCTAAGATAGTTCTCCAGTTCATCTACACTGGTGATGTTGTAATTCCTAATGACTGTCTGACACAACATAAAGTAACAGAGATCTTTGCTGTTCTACAGAACCTTGGACTGGAACTGCCATTAGCCAATAAGAGGTATTTATTCATATTGTATCAGAGAAGTATCTTCTTTTTCTGAAGTAAAAAAAAATAATTGTTTTCATTTTGCAGTGACCATTTTCTAATAATTTCATTCATGCATTGTGCATAAGACCAGAGCATTTGTTTTTGCTGTAGGACTATGAATGAGTACTAGTACTAATGTATGAATGTTGATATGTTTGAGTCTGTTGCACGTATACTTCAGATTGTCTAAATTATTCTACTTCATTTGTGCTAATGATATATTAATGTTTGCTGTATGTGTAGAATGTGTATTTTAATAGTGTGATGCTAATTTATGTTCTTTTGTGGTATTGTGTTTCTTTAGTTCTGCTGAGGTGGACATCGACAGCAATACAGCAGATTTTGATGAGGGTAGTGAATCATCTGAACATGTAGGTGGCAAGACAGTTAGTGATAACAGAGTGAACGATGACCAGAAAGTCAGCGTTATGAATCAAGATAGTATTGATAACCAGGCTAATGATATTGATGTAGATGCTGTTGACGCATCACTCAATGGCTGCTTTACATCAGAAGACTCTCCGACTAAAACCAGACGATTGCCTCAGTTGACCACCAGAAAGAAACGTCATAAATGTGAACACTGTAGTAGAGTCTGCTCTTCTCTAGCAGTGCTGCAGGCACATTGCTCCATATCACATGGTAATAAAGACTTTCTGATGCCAGCAAAAGCTGATAAAGTACAGCGCAGATTATCTCAAAGACCATCTTATATGAGGCATCCTAATTGCTGGATTTGTGGAAGAGTCTGCTCTTCACTTGCAGTTTTTAAGGAGCACTTCAGATTAAAACATTCCACGGAGGATCAGAGTATTCTTGGGGATGAGCTGCTATTGCGATCAAAAGTGTTTATCCATCAGGAAAACAGTTTGGAGTCCGAAAAGAAGTATGCACAGGGTTCCATTCTAGCAAAACTAGATAAGTTCCAGTTACGACTGTCTCGAAGATGGTCGAATATGAAGCATCCGAGTTGCTGGATTTGTGGAAGAATCTGTTCATCGCTTGCAGTATTTAAGGAGCACTTCAGACTGAAACATTTCATGGAGGATCAGAGTATTCTTAGCAATGAGTTGCTATTGCGATCTAAAGTTTTTATCCACCAGGCAGACAGTTTGCGGTCCAAAAACAAGCGTGCACGAAATTCCATTCAGTGTGATCTTTGCAGTAAGGTGTGTCGTAGCTTGTGGGAATTTGACAAACACATCTTGACCCATGGTACACGAGGGATGGAGAGGCAGGACATCAGTGTTGAGACTGGTGGCGATAAACAATGGTACGTTTGTGATGTTTGCGGTAAAGCCTGTTCGAGGCCATCGGCACTGGCATCACATCGACGATTTCATGTTCGCAATAATATCCACAGCTGTGTGCAATGTGGGGTGACTTTCAAAGAGAGAAGGTACCTGGTGCGACACCAGAGGAGACACTCGGGCATTCGTCCGTTTGTCTGTGAACACTGTGGGCAATCATTTATGCGCCAGGTCTCACTGCGGGACCACAAGTCGCGCCAGCATCACGACAAAGTGTCCACTGAAGCCGACCGTCCATACTTCCACTGCAAGCGCTGCGGGGACCAGTTCTGTCAAATTTCTCAGCTGCGACGCCACATTGTTGAAACCCATCGGCCAGCCAGACCGAAGGAGCGCTGCTTGTGTACTCTGTGCGGGAAAAGTTTCTCGTGCAAGTTCACACTGAAGATGCACGTACGGTTGCACACCGGTGAACGGCCACACAAATGCAGCCAGTGTGAACGTTCATTCCCGACCAGGGCTGCACTTCGCCAGCACATGCTTAAGCACACCAACAATTATCTGCACGTCTGCTCAACATGTGGTAAACGTTTCTCTTTTCCATCGACACTGGCCAAGCATGAACGTGTCCACTCTGCTGTAAAGTCGTTTTGCTGCGAGAGGTGCGGGAAGCTGTTTCGACACAATCATTATCTGAAGCAGCATGTTGCTCTGGCTCATGCTAAAGACAAGTTGTTACAGTGCAACAAGTGTGATGCATCGTACAGCAGACAGATTGAACTCAGGCGGCACTACCTTCATGTTCACCCAACTGCAGAGTTTGTCACACAGCCATAGTTATTATGTACTGTGTCGAGTTCATGACATTTTTATAAACCAACACAGACACTCGCATGCCATTTAAGAGCCACTTTGGTTATACTTTTATTTTTTGTAGACTTTTTTCCCATCTTGATGATGTTTTGTGGTGTGCTATTCAATGGTCATTTTTCATGAAATCTGGAGTTACCTGGCTTTTTCCTTCTGTTCTCATCTTAGGCATTTTCAAGCACAAGTTTTTGTCTCCAATTGTCATTTACAGTGTTAAAACAATGAATGATAGTTTTGCAATTTGATAGATAGTTTATGTTGCACTGAAAACTGTTTGTTAGTCTTTAGTGACAGATTATACCCAGCAGGAAAAAGTACGCTTGTGTGCATATGGTCAAGGGCTCCAAAGAACCAGAGTCAAACAGTTAAATATGTGTCCAATTATTGATTACTTACATCTTTTCCCAGCCATTTGATGAACTCACTTGACCACTGTTATCATTTGATGCACTTAGGCCCAAAAAAAATTTTGTTTCCGTCCATTTTTAAAAACCTTAGACTAAAGTTTTTTTACCCTTAAAAATATTGGTGCAGTGTTTAATTTGCTTTCAGAGTTTTAGTGAAAAGTACTTTGAATCTGTTATGCAGCTTGTGCTGCAGTATCTTTACTTTAGTTCTGATTGGTACTGTTCATTGTGTCAATTTCTCTGTTTTTCACATTCATTCTTAATTTTTCACCAGACTGCAACCGGAAGAACAACAGTTTTGTACGTTTTATTTCATCAGTATTAATATTACCATATCTATTATCCATCTCTAAGTGACCGAAAATTTCTGATGACAGAATGAGAACTTGTGAAGCATCCTCCTAAAACTCTAGTACTGACTTGATAGTCAAGAAATTGGTAGTCATTGTCATAAATTAAATTGAGTTTAAGTGAGCCACAACTTTGTGCAACAATTTTGTCAAATATTGACCAATTTACAAATTTACTGGCACGTTTAGCAGTAAATTTGTATTAGTTCTGAAGTGCTCATTGAGGATCCTACCTCACTACCTCGTGTAGTATTAATGTCAGCAGCAGGGCTGGATCGAAAATTGGTTTGAAAGAAATTGTTTTATAGATTTTGTTTAACAACTTTAAAAACCACAAAGGTCCAATTTTTAGGTTTTTAAGATCTTTTGTTTGTTATGAAATTTGTTACATATCATATTTTATTTCATATTTTAATCGATATTTTTGATTATTTTGCTATAATTCATAGAAAACAGTGTGATTATGTGATAGACTGCAGGATGTATAAAATGTTTTCCTGGGTCATAATTTTGTGTACGGTGTTCATGGACGCTAAACAGAAAAAAACTGAAAAACGAAAAATTTTCTGCAAAAACGTAGCTTTTTTAGCTTTAATCAGTACAGTGCATCAACTTGTTAAATTTGTTTATGAAAATGACCTCGTAACAAGCTTGAACAAGTAACAACTAAACAACGAATGCAGAGGTTTGAAGTTATATAGTTACTGGTAGTAAAAATTTTACTGGTATGCTGGTAAAGGTAAACGAAGTCTGCAAGGTGTAACACTTGTCTCTGGTTCTGGAAACCCGGGTAAATCCGGCCATTTTCAAACCCGGGTTTGAGAGCGGGCAAAGCTCAGGTTTAATTTTAGGTGTTAATCAGTAAGCATATGCAGTATAAAATTGTTCTATGATATACTTTTTGTGCCGACCGTTAAGTTGTAAGCTTGGTTTGGCTCTGTTCCGAGTTGTCGTTCATATCTCTCTGTCGACTGTCTGTAATGAACGTATTGTGGCTATCTGGTAATACTTAGGGGAAAGTTTTTTTACACGAATAATTAGCACTGTCAAAAGTAGCCTAGGCGTGCAAAATTTGAGCGATGCAGTGCAAAGGGAGCATTTTCAAATTTGGGGTTGAATGAGAGAGTAGGAAAAATGCGTTTAAACGTTGAACTGGCGATCTCATAAAAAATTATAGGTTATTTAATGCAATGTTTCAACCTATTAGTTCTTATAGGGTCTTTACACGATCCAGGAAATGTCCAGCGAACATCTAGCTGGCCTGATATGGAATCCCGCTAAGCCGTAGGCGGGCCTAGGCTTAGCCCACAGCTGATAGGCCTTTGTGTTAACAAGTACGTTTTATTTGACCAGTGTTAACAGTTTAGGCTTTCCGACATGCCTATCACCAATATCATTAATATTTAAATCTATGGTTACAAAAAAAACCCGCCCGTTCTCCTAATTACCATAGAACTTCCAGCTAGCTGGATGAATGCTGGATCGTGTAAACACCCCATAAGGCTCATAGTTTCACAGTTTACTAAGACTGGCAGTGGCAAAATGCTTATAAAGCTCTTGATGTTCTAACTCACATCCATACAAAACCGCTTAGGCCCTTACAATCCACGGCTCGTGACTCGCGAGTCTGCCTCTGACATTCTGACCACTAACTGTAGGCCTACACTACGGTAACTTCGGCTGCCCATCTCCAAACCCGGATACCCGGGTTTGGAGGCGTATCCGGGTTTGGAGGCCGTCAAACCAAACCCGGGTTTGAAAAATACACCCCGGGTTTTGCATTCCCTACTCGGGTTTTACTATTACTAGCATGCATTTTGGAAAAATAAAATAAGAAGATATTATATTATTTAAGTGTATTGCAATAGTGAATAGAATCACGTAGAAAAAAACATTTCTACAAATTCTAAATGAATACGATGCAAATTTCGATTTCCGATCTGATTACCGGTATCCTCATTTTTGAGGCAGTACGTGCAACACTAAGGTATACAGTTTGAGAATGGATCATACCCGTGTTTATCTTCTGCCGAACGTTTTCTTAGTATAGGTCGGTAAAAAATTAATTTTACGTTGGATTTTGTCGTTTCCGTAAACTGGTCTAGATATTGTTCTGACGTTCGTAGTATTGTTTGACATTCCTCATGCGTTTGAACGGCGTAGAATGAGCGATGACGCGAGGCCTGCTTATCTTCGTGGTCGTGGCAGTCGTGGGCGTGGCACTCCACCTCAGTTGGCGGCCTTCGACAGAAACGTCCAACGCCCCGGTTTTACGAAGAATGACTGGCGAAGCCGCGATACGCTTTCTACCTATAGTAGACTCTCGCAAGCTTCAACCACATCCAAAAGTCAACTACAAGGTGAGTGTGGGCCCTTGAAGGGGTGAGATGAAGATTACGGATAGTGTTGTGGGATACCTTGATAAGTATCGTGATTACCAACGTTTCGATACCAGTATCAAAGAAGTCTCAATATATTGCGGTGTTATGATACCGCCAAGTATTCTGTGAACGATACCAGTTTCGATGTCATGCAGTTTGCAGTTGAATCGCTCTATTGTTGACAACTACTGCACACTGCGTGACAGCAATGAAAAATGCACGTCACATTAAAGCTTGTCAACTGTATAGTAAACCTATATCTTTAAGCATTGGTGGGCCTCCCCAAACGTTGTGGGAAAAACTTTACCTCCCCCCTCTTAGTGAGCTTTTGGAATAACGGTTCATGCACATTCCGTATCATGATGGTATCGCAATACTCAGTGCCTGAGATGGTATCGTTATCATGGCTCCAATTTTAGATATTACAAAAAACGTAAACGTAAAGTCCTTCCCGAGCCTTACGGCCCATAGGGCGGCGCTGATCTTTGTTTCCTAAGGCCCTCAGCCAGACACCAGTTTTTACACTGCGAGACCACGGATACAGGGCCAGTGTATCATGCGGTGTGCCTGTTTACGTCCCAGAGGTGAAGCCGGTACCAAATTATACTGCTTGGTGACAGAGGCACATGTGTGAACAACTTGCCTAAGGTCGTTACCCGGCAGTGTCCTGGTGCGGAGTCGAACCTGCGCCTCTGAGTTACCGCAGGATTACAAGTCCGACACGTTACCGATAGACTACCAAGCCACACAGATATTGCACAACACTAATTACAGTTTATCATTGTGACCTTGCACACCAGTGTTTTTCAACCTTTTTGCTGCAGCGGAACCCTACATAAGTGTCAAAATCACTCACGGAACCCCATGGCATGCAATGATCCGTGAGTCCAATGGCGTAGGCAAAGTGGAATTTTTAGGGTGTCTGCGGACCGATGTCCCCAGCGAAGTCGAGAAGCAGAATACCTGTGGGAATCTGAGGAAAAACCCTAAAATGCTGACGATAAAGCAGCAGGCAAAAGACTTGCTTAATTTTACCGTTTTAGATAATATTAGTTAGCATTTTTATTTCACCCGTAACCAAAAACACTTTTCGAGGCGGTGCCAACGGCTCAAAATCGTTGGATCTTTTACGTTTTTATGCCCACGGACAGCTCAGGGGGTCTGGACCCCCCAGCCAGTTGCGCTAATGGGTGAAACTTTTATTTTTTCAAGCAGAATGTTTCAGGAAATGAAGATCTTTCAATAAATGGACGCATGATTCCTTAACATTGACATTAATAAGTTAGTGTTTGGTGTTCAGTGCAGATATTCTAGCCATTATTTACAAGAAAAATATTCAACACTGTATGCAAAAGTAGACGGCTAGAAGCGCTAATTTGTAACTATAATCATTCGATGCGTAATACTTCTATTGCTTGTTCTGACGTAATTTCGCACGCTAGGTTAAGCCTATTTTTCTGACGAGCCGCGGAACCCTTGACAGTTGCTCTCGGAACCCATGGGTTCCGCGGAACCCCGGTTGAAAATCACTGTTGTACACAGTGTACTTTCTGTCTGCCCGTGCCTGATTTTACCTAGGAAACAAACCAGGACACGAGTAATCAGTGTGCCAGTTGTTAGCTCTGAACCTAAAGCTGTGGATCAAGTGCTGGGTGCTTTGGGGGTTCTGGTCTGCCATTGCAAAGAGCAACTTTTGGACCACCACCAAGTTAACCTAACTCCAACTCAAACCTAACCTCAACCTTAACTCTATCCATAACCTTAATTTTGTCCTTTAGCCTTTGCTCTTTAGCTATGGTGGGTCACTCCCTGCTTAGGTGCCAACTGCAAACCGTTCTTGCTCATTGTTAGTGTTAGACCTAACTTAGATCAGTGCCCAATACATGTGACAGCTTGATGAATGGCTGCATGTCATATCAGCACTTTTCTTGTTAAACTACTTATTATCTTATCTATCTTATCTTATCTACTTATTACTTATTATGGGCGGTCGGCGTGGTGTAGTGGTAACGCGTCTGATCCAATCAGCGAAGTTACTGTATGCCGGGCCCGGTTAATACTGCGATGGGTGACTGCCTGTGGGCAGGTAAACCATCTCGGGATGTAACCAACCACCTAGGCCAACTCAGCCTTCCATCCCTCCGGGGTAGGTAAATCGAGTACCGGCCTATTTGGCTGGGGTTAAGGCGGGGCGCGTTCATTTCTGTCGGGTGGCAGGTAACACTGTGTGATCCCATATGACAAGTGACGCTCCGTAGCTCTGAAATGGGATCATTAAGAGCTATATGCACCTTTAACCTTTTAACTTTATCTGTATAGTGTTTAAACATTTTGCATTGTAATTATGCTGCTGAAGGGTTCGGAGATGGACGTGATGCTGGAGTGGTTAATAAGAACTTAGCCACTGCAAAATTCCACGATGCTTTGATGAAACATCAGGAAGCAGCAGAAAAACATTTGCACCTCACTAAAGAAGATAATAATTACAGCTCAGATGATGATGATGGTGATGATGCTGATGATGATGAGAAAGATGTCTTTGGAACACTCGTTAAGTCATTCAACTTGCCGTCAGGTGCCATACTTGTGATTTTCTTTAGAAATTACTCAGTGAAGGAGAGTGAAAATTGTAAACTGTGCAGATTTTGTTTGATCTTTTGTCATTGTGATACTAGATCACACTAATACAAACAAGCTCTAACTGTAGCTAGAAGCTAAAAACTTTGTGTTTTATTCGTTTTTGGTTTGTGCCAATATTGTTAGTAAATAAAGAACATTTGTAAAAATTCTTCAACCGGTAACTTAATATAAATGGGGTAAGGATGTTAAACAAAAAAAAACCAGGTGTGTGTGCAGTTGCATTATTTAAGAGGTAATATTTAAAACTAAAAGCAATTATGTTTCCATTGTTTTTCATGCAGGCGACATGGCTTGTGACCTCGGTAAGACTCAGGACTACATCATTAACTCATTGCAAGCTAAAGCCAACGTTTGCCTTGTCTGCATCGAGTCCATTAAAAAGACTGAGCCTGTAAGTATTGCACTATTGATATGATTATTATGCAATGTCAGCCTTTATGTATTACAGAACATAACTTAGTTGCATTTTAGATTCAGGATTATAAAGTGAACAGAATTAACGTTTGTGAAGTTAAGTTTATTAACTATTACCAGTATTTTCATGATAAAGCTGTCAATCAGTGTTCAGTAAGTAGTAATATCGAAGCTCGTAGCAGTTAAATTTGATCAATCTTTTACTTTAGTCCACTTATTAATCAAAATACAAGTATCACAGACTTATCAGGGTTGCTGCATTTATGTGAAATATTGTTTTATAATGAGTTGTACAGTAACTGATTAACATGTGGATTATTATGCAGCCATCCCAATAGGTTGTATTACTTGTCTTGCCCACCTATCCAGATGTCCCATCTGTCACATACGGGCTCCTAACTCATAACCAGTGTACCAATGTTCAGTTGGCATTAGAGTTTCACAGATCTAAGTGGATGCCTACTTAGTATGTCAGCACTTGGCTGTTGTCTTTAAAGGTGAAAAGGTTTTAAAGTACCCATAGTCAGCAGCACTTACAGCTCTGTGACCCTATCTCTCTTTGTAAGATCGTGAGCCAGCAGTGTGTGCAGACACAACTCATTTATATGGGTGGAGGACTAGACCTCTCTCATATTCTGCCATTATCTTTCTTGTGATTAGGTTGGTGCCAAATTATACTACTTGGTGACAGAGGCACGTGTGTGTGATGTGTTAACAACTTGCCCATGGTCGTTACCTGGCAGTGTGACAGCCATAAGTGGAATCAGCGACTTTGTGATCGCTAGTTTTTGATGTCTTTGCTTGTTTCTAACTATGCACATGTTCGTGTGATGTTGAATGTTAGATCTGGAACTGTGTCGGCTGCTTCACTTCGCTGCACATATCGTGCATACAACGTTGGGTGAAGGATGGCGTGTACCAGCACTCTGCATTGTCAGCTGAACACTTCCCGGACCGAGACATTCCATGGTTCTGGTGAGAGTCGGTCGCAGTTGCCTCAGTAGCAGAGCTACTTCATGGATGATAATAGAGTAAATAGACTGAGTAATGATAAGCTGATTATGATGGTGATGTCCAGGTATGATTTTCTTGGAAGTCAGGCTTTGCAATGTTGGTAGTTAGCTGCTTTTTTATTTTTAAGCATTTCATAGCAATATTATAGTTAAGGACAGAATGAAGTTATAAGGGCTAGTGTTAATAAACTCAGGAACACAGAATGTGCAATAGTCTGAAAAACCTGGATAATTTTGAATTGTCATGGTATTTGACCAGAAGAAAATTTTTTTTTAAACTGTTTATCACTAACCTCTTGTTTGGGATAACATTGTTATTTATTAGCAGAACTTTGGCATAACATTGCAGATGTACATTTTTGTAGTACATATTGCTGCAGTTTCTGCTAAGTTTCATTATTGCTGTTAGTGTATGACCTTGGAAATCACATGAGCATTCAAAGTGTCATTTTAAATGAGGGAAATGTCAGGAAATTTATTTAGCTCAAATAGAGGTCACTTAATGAATATTGCATAACATTTAGGGCAGTGGATCAATCAGTCAAAAACCATTTTTATAGCACCACATTTCGAGAGTGAATTAGTGAGATAATCACTGCATGTACTAATGTAGGTATTAAGAACACAACAAATGATTCATAAAGGTTAAGCCTATGTGAATCTGCTTGTGTGAGTCCGTGATCACATTTTGCAAACAGTTTTGCACATTTTTTCTAGTTTGCTTCTTTTTTGGTTATATCTTTTTTCAGTTACCCTCAGGGCAACTTTCTTGAGCACCTCTTTGGTGCTATATGAAGTAATTTACTTGCCTATTTAGTAAATAAATATTTAGCATGCTGTTGAGGTGTGCTATTTGGTGTTTCTAGTCCAAAGTGTCGTCGTGAGTATAGTCAGAAAGACTGTCCCAGGCAGTACAGGTGCTACTGTGGCAAGGTGGTTGACCCGGTGTTTGATGCTTGGCTCATTCCACACTCCTGTGGCCAAGAATGTGGCCATCCACTGAGGCCAGATTGTGGCCATACGTGCCATCTTCTTTGCCATCCTGGTCAGTAAGACTATTACTGGTACTTGTATCATTGATGATAAAAGCAATATTAATTGTTTTCAATAGCAATATTAATTGTTATCGTCTTTAACATTAGCTGCTTAGTAATATACTGTGGACACCATTTTTCACAAAGTTTGCAGTTTGTTTCTATTTTTGCAGTAACTTTGACAATTCTGGACCAGTTTGTGACAATTTTTATCAAAATATGTGACAAAGAAGTTTGAATGCAATGATGAAACAGTTATCAAAATCACTCCAGCTGTTTTTGCTAGTCTGTTAATGATTTTTCTCTCTTGCTTTTAACCTGCTCTTCATCACTCATGTCTATTATTTGGCAGAAATGCCTTTGTTGATGCTGATTTGCCATCAAGAAATAAACTACTCACTCACTCACTGTCTGATGTAGTCAGCAAACAGGCTGGGTTGAAGAAATCAGGTTGCTTATACTTTCCAGCTTTGGCTGGAAAGTGAAAAGTTTGATATGGCCTCTTCGATTTGCTAACATTGTGACCCATGTAAATTTACTTATTTAGTTTGTTATTCTGTCATGTGAAGTGATATGGTGAACAGCAGTGTTGTGGGTTGAAAAAGTATTTAGGGCAAGTAGTTGTAATTTTTCAACCGACACTAAAATTTCCGATGGAATTTCGACAGACCTCTGTAAATTTTCGACAGAGGAGATTGTGGGTGCTCAAAATTTAACTTCTGCTGCTGAAGTTTTTTCATATGGGGGTTTTCATCCCTGAGTTTTGCATTTTTGAATGAAATTTTTTGGACAAGAAGTAGATTTTCCAAGAATTTTTTGACAGCTCAAAATTTAAGGGGGCATTTGCTGTGCCTGGCACAATGCCACTGGTAGTGAATGTGTGTAGGTCCATGTCCACCATGTCCTCAGACCGTGCAAGTGAGCTGTCACTGCAACAAGATGAAACCAGAACTGAGGCGCTGTGGAGCATCAGAGTGGTCTTGTGGTAAACCATGTATGAAAATGCTCGCCTGTGGTCGTCACCAGTGCACTCTACCATGTCATCAAGGTAATAGCCAAACTTGTGTGTTGCAGTAGTTTAGCTGGGCATCAGCATTGCACTGTACTACACGGTGTTTTATAAAAACGGCACCCTTTATCTTTCTTTCGTAATTTAGTTAAATGATGATCAATTTGCACAAAATTTTCACCAGTTGTACGTGAAGCAATATTAATTCAAGATATATTAACAAAATGTGGCTGCTAATTAAATGTTCTCTGCTAGTCGTGATGTAATGCTGACTTCAGAATGTGCTGTGAGTACAAACTTGTTTGTCACAGCCAATGTGAAAAGTTGCTGAATAGCTGTCTTGCATCGATGGTAAACTTTATCTGGTTCACTGATGACAAACTGTTGAAAGTTTTACTGTTGCAGCCACAAAAACACCCAAAACAATCACTTTTACACACTTGTGTGGATAGCCTGATTTTTACATCTTCTATCAGAACAGTGCACCAGCACACACTGTTTGCAAAATGGTTGAGTTTTTGGATCATGAGATGTTTGATTTCATGCCCACATGTGGCTAAGTGCTGATACAATAAACATTTTTCATCAGTGAACCAGACAAAGTTCACCATCGAAGCACAGTAGCAACTGACAGCACCAGTTGAGACAAGCAAGCTTGTACTCACGACACATTATGACGTCAGCATTACATCACAACTAGCATAGAATATTTAATTAACAGCCACATTTTGCTAAACTATTTTAAATTAGTATTTCTTAAGCTACAGCTGGTGAAAATTTCATGTAAACTGATCATTATTCGACTGAGTTATAGAAGAAACAAAAAGGGTGTCAAAAAGGGTGTCTTTTTATGAAACACCGTATATTTCGTGAAGCTTATGTGGTTTGCTGTAGTGGTTACGATGATGATCTTGACTGATGAAGTTGCACTGTTATGGTTTTGGTTACTATCTGGATGGCCCGCTGTCTGCAGACAAGTAAACAATTTAGGTGTGCAAATACTGTAAGTAACCAGTAACCAATCATATCAACTTAGCTTTTTATTTCAAGATGATAGCTAAAATAAGTGTCGATATATTTGCATGCTTTAGGCACTGTGCCATTGTGTTTTTGTACAGTGCGGTCTTATCTAGTGATTTTTTATGGCACTGTGTTATTGTGTAGGTGAGTGTGCCGTGTGCCATGAAATGACACTTCAGAAGTGCCGTTGTGGACGACACGCTGAACTGCGGCCCTGTGGAGATGCTACATGGAGCTGTGCTGAGGTAAAATTTTTGGAAAGTAATTAGGCCTATGATTTTACTTCTGTCTGTCTGTCTTTGAGGTTACTCCAAAAGTTACAAACAGATGTGGCCAAAATCTTCTGGAGATCACTTGGAAAGATGTCAACAGAGTTTGATGAAATATAAAGCCTGGTTTATCGTGTTTGTAGCTACAGTTGATTAGATTTTGCTAGTAATCCTGATCTTGTTTTGGATGTATCATGCTTGCACTTTTTAAAATCTATAGTTCATTTACCAATATTGTGATATTTTTAAAGAGCTAAAAATAACCTACATAAATGTACAAAACATCAGTTTATGCACTTGTTAACGTCAACATTAAAAAACTTGCACATCGAAAACAGCAAAAATCACAAAAGGTGATATTGCCTGCATCACACTGACTTTGCTGTTTTCGATGTGCGAGTGTTTTATTGTTGCTGTTAACAAGTGTATAAACTGATGTTTTGTACATTTATATTTGTGGTTTTATTACTAAAATACTGTTTTCTTACTGGTGATCAGTTAGAAAGATATTGCGCCTCAGATATTTTAACAGTAGCCAAGCCGCTTATAACTGTTACTTACTGCCTAATGGCGTGACTGAACAAAGCAGACGACACACGTCAGGCATGATGTCACCGCTGGCCTGCATTGCTGACAATGTTGAACAAAATTCCTTTTATATCCACAAAATGGCCATAGAATAAATGAACTAATATTGCATGCATCATCTGCTTAATATAGGCCCCCCAGAAAACACTTCAATAATGCTAATTTAACTAATCGTATTATTGCAGTTATTGGACCGTTGCGTAAAATGGCTGACCACAAACGTCTATAAAGTCAAGTCAAACTCTCGTAGACTTTAGTTAACCAATTTCTAGCCAATTTTTGGCAAAAATTATACAAATTCTGTTGCCATGGCAACAGTGAGTCAACCGTGGTAGACTTACTAACGTTATTTATTTGCTCCACCTTCAAAACCCTTTGTTAGATGCAAGAATCTCAGAGATATCTCGTACATGTCAAGTTATAGCCCATTTTGTCCCAAATTTTATTCCCATCGCAACGAGTCAGTTGGGGTAAAATTTGATTGACTGTATTCAATGGTCCATCCGGGAAAACCCCCCTATAGATGCAAGGACAGGTTAATTGTTAATTTAATAGCAAATGTATTTGTCCCTGTATGTGTATGATGTCTAGGTGTGTGGTAAACTGTTGTCGTGTGGTTGTCATCGTTGCTCCGTTGTCTGTCATTCTGGTGTTTGTGCGGTCTGCCCTCGATCTGGCAAGCAGACCTGTCCTTGTGGCAAAACCAGTGAGTGCATCTATTTTGCTGTTTTTTTTAAATAACATTTTATTTTGTCTTATTTTTTTTGTCTGCCACAGATGCCCAGAGTTACTGTGCTGTTGTTATGTTTTATTTTGCTTGCTTTTGTTTGCCATCGCTGCTTTAGCATCCGGCTGGTAAAAGTTTCCTAACAAGGTTTCCACATGTGGAAAATTTACAGATATCAGGGAATTTTATGGTTGTCAGTGAAAGGATAGGAAATTGAGCAAAGGTCCAGTAATTAGACGAATTTTGTCAGGGAATTTAATTTATCTGCATAGCAGTAGCAAGCATATTTGTTGCAGTGCACTGCATCTATACACTCTTATGCTGCTGTTTCGTTTCTGTCTTGTCACTCTGCATGACATGTTAACTACAACCAGCTCTCTGATGTGTTAAAAAAGTAGGTGCGGAAGGAAGTTGCATTTGTCAGACAGACACTGCAAGTTTCGGAGAGAATTTGGACAGAGCAAATTTCTGGCAGAGGAGATTGTGGGTGTTCATAATTTCAATATTGTTTCAAAGTTTTTCTAAAGTGCAAGTTTTCAGCCCCAAATTTTGCATTTTTGGACGATAATTTTATAAGGACAAGCATTTCAGACAGTTTTCCGACTGCAAAATACTCAGTGTGGACAGTTCCCCTTCTGCTTATCGTCACACTTGTTACGATGCTATTGACCGCTACATGGGGAAATAATGGCACATAGTGTCAGTAAAATTTACACACTTTGCAGTTCAGGGGAGTTATCACCTAGCCCTAAAGGTTTTCTTTGAAACCTAGATGAGGTCTGAGAGGTCAGTTTTTGTTTAGGTTTTGAGCTGGCATGTACCGAGGAGGCACCGACATGCCTGGAGACGTGTGGGCGGATTAGAGAATGCGGTCGGCATTCGTGCACGGAACACTGTCATGTGGGCCCCTGCAGCACGGTGTGTGTCTCATACATCTCAAGTTTGTCATGTTTATCATAAGATGCATACAGAGTGACGTAACTGAACTGAACTGAACAGAACTAATACACTTTCGTTTTTGACAACTGATAAATGGACAAGCAGGGCAAGCCTTTTGGTCATTGGTTGACTTGTACGTGAGTGTAGTCATCTAGGCCTTCGACGTCGTTAGACGATGTCTCTTGTGATGCATTACTGATTGCCCATTGGTCAGTTCGCCAGAAACTAAACAATGTCATTCCAGTTCGGTTCAGTTCAGTTACGTGCTCTGTATGTGCCCTTAGTTTGCATTGTTGTACAACTGCATTTTAAATACTCGACCATTCTCCAGCACTTTTGTAAAATATCCACAGATTGCTTGCATGGTATTTTTACGTGTTACTTATTTATTCTGATGCTGTTCGAACCGTATGAAAGCGGTGAAGTATTTCGCAGGTTGCTACATAGTAGTGAACATAGTGCATGAGGTACTTTTGGATATTTAAGAGTAGCTTGTAGCATAGCCGATAAAGCCCAAATTCCATTACGCCAACTTTCACTGAAATTTCTCTGCAGGGAAAGTCGCGGACACAAATCGTGGAAGTTGCCGATGCAAACAGTGACAAATCATGAAATCATGAAGTTTCTATGAAGGTCACAGACACAAACTATCTTGACGTGTCAAGATGTTTGCGGCAAAGTCTGTGACAAGACCGTGACAAACTCGTTTGTGTCGCTGCAATGGAATTTAATCTGTGACAGTGCATGCGGAAAGTTGGCGAGAAATCCGGACACAAATCACGAAAGTTTGTGACGCAAATCATGAAAGTTGGTGATTTGTGTTGCGGACTTTCATGATTTGTGTCCACAAGAAAGTCCGCCACAAGTCGCAGACTTTGTTGCAAAGTTGGCGTAATTTAATTTGGGCTTAAACAGCAGTGTGATGTTGTCAGAATATTTACTGGTAGAACTGGCAATGTTTGTTTGCGGTGTTGTATGACTGACAGTGTCGTGAAATGGTAAAGAAGAAATGTCGATGTGGTAAGAAAGAACGTGAGATTCAGTGCTACAAAGAATTCCAGTGTGATGTCAAGTGTACCCTGCTTCGCGACTGTGGCATGCATCAATGCAAACGAAAGGTTTGTAAATCCCAAAGTCCATTATGCTATCCTGTCCCCTAGCACATGCTAGCAAACAGGTTTCAGACAAGTTTTGGACAAGTTCGCTAGTGTCTGCAACAAGCTGACGACTTTTTTGGCTGGGAAAACCTGACTCAGACAAGATAGCACTATCACGACATGTCGTGACAATTTCGCTGTGTTTTGATGTGCTAGCGAGATGGACTTTGAAAAATGACAGGCGTACGAATCTGTTCGGCACTTCTTTGATACAGTAATTTACTTATTTAGTGTTATGACACTGTGTGAAAGTCATCAATTACGTCATTTCTTGTGTGCTATAAATCTTTTTCAGTAGTAATGATGAAACAAAATTTGATAGATGTTATTTTTAAGAATACAAATTTAATTAATGCAATACAGAATGTGGCCAACTTCGATAAAAGTGCATTGTATGCACTATGTGCCACAAGATTCTCGTTCTTTGATGTATGGTTTAATCCATGTTGAGTGCTTTCGTTTTTTAACGTTTATTTAAGATGGCAGCAGCTCCAAAACCAGCTGCTGACTAGACTACAGCAAGCAATAACAGCGTCTTGACCAAAGTCAGCCATGTTTATGTACACAACTAATACAGGTCAGGTCACACTGCTCAGGTCAGGTCAGTGGGGTTCATGGACGCGAACAAGTCTTCTAACTTGTTAGCATGGTGGACTTTGGACGAAGCGACACTGTCAGGACATTATCACGTATGCTTGCCAGTCTGAGACTTGCTAGCGAGCAGGTCTTCAGCAGGTTTTGAGCAGGTCTCGAACCAGATAGCATAATGGACTTTGGGCTTAAGAGTCCCATACTATCTTGATAATTAGAATCTAAGGTTGATGTAATCTTTCACATTTTAGTTGATTTTACCAAGAGAAGTGACCCATTATAACCTGCTTTGTATGAAAACTTTTCGCATTCCGGACAAAGTTGTATAATCTAGTGTGGAGGATGTGACACTAACAGCCGTAGATTAAGTGATTTTAGTTTTCTAGCTTTTTCGGATATGTGGGGTTGTTTTAAAATATTCAAAAGTATACTGCAGTTGTGATTGATTTTATTGATGACTGACAAAGCAGCTCTGATTATGTAGTCCCTATGATGCTAAATTAAATGAATTAAGTGAGTTTATTGTGCTTGCTTACATACTTCACAGTTGTTTGTTGTTGCGTGAAAGTGGTGTATGCAACTGCTTTTTTGTCAGTGTTGTGATGGCAAGTGTCCCTCGTGTACAATGATCTGTGGCAAGATGCTCGGCTGTCACCAGCACAAATGTCCCAGCATCTGTCACCAGGGTTCGTACATACACTTTACTAGTTCTTTTGTTCATTTGTTGAGTATGGACCGCATATTTGTGAAGTTTACTATTCAAGTGATTTTTAATTTTTACCAGCCATGTGTTTAAAGCAGTAAAGCTTTTTGTTTGAGACTGGTTTTCATCCATTGAAGCAGTGTGTGTAACATATGCAGCATATATAGTCCAGAATAGACACTGCTTCTGTCCTTGCATTTTAGCATTTTTGATGCCCGCATTTCTTGCATTTCAAGAGTAGAATGGCAGAACATCCTATATGTTGTCGAAGGCATTTCAAGAAAATGGAAAACAACTTCTACACATTGCATTTTTTCACATTTTTTTCCAGTGTTTTTAATGTTCTTGTAAAGTTTGTTTTAAAATACTTATTTTATTATATAGTGAAATACAGTAATAAGTATTCTTAGTAGCATTTCAAAGACCCTAGTTAGTATATATTGCCATATTCAACTGAAGATATGATGTTTTGCTATTCAGCATTCAATTTGTTCTCCGTTTGCTTGCCTTTGCTGCAAACTTTCTTGAGTCATGCGCATCATTTGCAGTTTGGCATCAAAAGATTCGTTGACCTCGATGGAGACCAGACGTTCGCTACGAGTGTCATCAAGTGATGATTTGTGGATATCACCTGTCTGCTGTTTGCCAGGTCCATGCTATCCATGCCCACTGATGGTGGATGTACCGTGTGCGTGTGGCAAGACCAAGATCACCGTTCCTTGTGGGGCAGAGAAGCACACTCGCCCGCCACGATGTCGTCATCCCTGTAGGTCAGTTACAGCCACTAGTTGGATAACTTGGATTTGACTTTGACTTTTTGATGATGATGAACAACTTCATTTGTTCTGTTGACACTGTTGGTTGGTGGCTCAGCCTGTGGATAATACTGTTACAGCAATTCCTAAAACTTTACTTTTGGTATTGGCTTAACTGGCATAATCCAGTACAGGAACCAAGGTAATCTGGCGAAAGGCAGCATTGTTTCTTATCTGTATTTGCTGGGTGGCAGTATGGGACTGGCAATGTTTTGACTCCCAAATCTCCCCTTCCTCTGGAGGTTCAGAGACTCCATTGAACACAATGTATCGTTGGAGCATTGTAACACGTGTGTAGCTGCCAAATGTGTCTAAATCCATAGAACAGTTTAAGCAGGGCCATGAGTGTGATGGACAATGGAGAAATGTGTAGAAATAGGCAGCAGCAGCAGCGATTCCAGCTAAAAGTGGGCCAGCTATTTAGCTGAAACTGTAGCTGTGATGTGATCTCTGCATCTAGCCATGAGGCAATAACATAGTGTCAAGCGTGATATATTTTTTGTAACTGATTCATAGACCAGGGATGTGCACAAGACCTTCTGAGCCGAGACCAAGACGAGACGCTGCAGCTTCCGAGACCTTGAGGCTCCCGATACTCTTGGGAGCTTCAACGTCTCAGCGAGACGTTTTCCATGATATATTGTGAAACACATTGACCATGAAAAAAATTATACATATTTATTAACTCGCGCTATGGTAAGCACTTTCTATTTGCGATATTGCGGGTTTTTGCACCTCATTTTGACAATTATCACTGAATAATTAACGGCTTGCACCATAAAGAATTGCAACTGCAGTGCTGTAGACATGAGCCATTATGTTTATCGCAATTTGCATGCAACTGAAATTAGTAAACTACAGCTGCTGATTATAGCCTTATTCGTCATCTACATTTGGCTGATAGTATTTATTCCCATGACATCATACACTTTATCTTGGTTGCGACTAAGTCATTTTATGATGAAAAAAGACTGACATGACATTATTCTGCTCTATGATAAATAAGTAAATGAAAGAGTAAAACCACAACTGTCATGCTGGTGAGTATCGCTTTAAATGCAGCTACAGTATGCATGGCGCGCACCTGCACAAAACATCTTGACATGATGCAATGGCCTGAGACCCAAGCCAAGACCTATTGGGCTGAGACCGAGACATATTGATCCAAGACCGAGACGAGATTCGAGATGCATCGGTCCGAGACAAGACCGAGACGTTGAGGATTTTGTTTGAGATGAGACCAAGACGAGACATTAGTACGTCTCGAGACTGTATCGAGACCGAGACGTCTCAACCAAGACCACATCCCTGTCATAGACAGTTTGCATCGTTTCTTATTGTTTCTTATTTCTAGATTTTTTATATGCTGCTTAGTACAGCCAGTTAACACTTGGATGACGTGGAATGAAAGTGAATAAAATTTGAATACCAGTGTTAAATTCTGTTAAATCTGTTTTGCATAGAAAATCCTTTATTTCCTGCCATTATTTATGATTTTTATATTTTTTTGCTGTTTATAAAATTGTATTTCTATGTCTCTTTGCTATGTTCATGTATGGTGCTTGTTCTGTGTTTATCACATGTTATTAAAATGTTTGGTATTCAGTTGTGGTTAATTAAAATAATTAGAAGGTATTCTGTTATATCTGTTACAGCTATCTGCCAGACTTTTGCCGTTATGACTAAATTTACTATTCACTATTCAGTAACTATAGTTAGATTGATTAAATTAAACTGATTTGACAGGGTTGCACCGGACTGTCACCATGAGTCACGTGAGCCCCATCACTGTCACTTTGGCAGATGTCCGCCATGTAAACAACTTTGTGCTAAACCTCGGCAGTCATGTCAGCATTACTGCATTCTACCTTGTCACTCTGCCGTCTGGATGCAGAAGCAGGTATTTGCTGTCCTGTCATATTTTTTGCAGTGTAGAATTACACGTTCATGGCAGTTGATTGGTTAGAGGTCATAATTTTCTCATAAATGTGCAAAATTCTTCATAGAACATGAGTTAACCGTCACTTTATGTAGTGCCGACTCACCAAAAATCGCCTCTAAGAGCTGTGGCGTGTTACCTGTAAGTGGTCTCATGCAACACGCATGAATGCACCCTACCTTAACCCCAGTCACATGGGCCGGTACATGATTTATGTACTCTGGAGGGATGGAAGACTGAGTTGATGCGACTGGTTGTTTTTACCTGTCCAGAGACAGTCACCCATCCAAGTGCAAACTGGGCCTGGCATAGAGCAACATTGCTGATTTGACATCAAACTGTTAACCACTACACCACACCACACAATCTTTGGTTGAGTGACAGGAAGAATGGTCTATCTTTAAACCTGGAACTAAATGCTCTGCTTCATTGCATCTGTTTAATGAACGTATTGTTCAGGTCTGGAACCGTCAGTCGTGGTCTAGGTGGTCCTGAATTTGTGTTCGTGGCCTGTGATCTTGGTCTTGGTGTCTTGACCTGTCATCTTGATCTTGGTTGCCAGATTTTCGTTTCATTTACATTACTGATGTGTGCACATACATGTACAGGGTGAAGTAAGAACAGCAAGGGCTGGACCATGGGAACCTCAGCATAACAGCTCAGTCAACTTGGAGATGGTTTGTCTTTCATGTCCGCCTTGTCCTGAACCAGTCCCCGTCACTTGTCTTGGAGGACATGAGGTCAGTACTCAGTAGCAGCAGCAGCAGCGGTACACTGTGGTCCATAAAAACGTGCCGCTTTTATTTTTTAAATAGCTCCATGCAACACTGGCTGATTTTAATAATTTTTGGCATGCAGCATCAGGAAGAAACTAGAAGCAGATGACTTTACTTTTGGCCATCTCACTTTAATACTGTCGTTACACTACCTTGTGAAATGCAGGTTGCTGAGCCTGCTGTTTGCGAGTGGTGTCAACGTTTGTCACTTGCATTCGTGCTGGAGGAGGACGTTTTGAGTACATGCTGTAATAAAGAGGATATGATGTGACACGTGTGACTTTTTGAGATACAATAGTTGCCGATCGTGTTTGTTGCTTTTCAGAGCCAACGCATGCGATATCCAGTCTGAATTCATTGTTGTAAATAGCCAAAGTACGACTTCTGCATTTCACAAAGTAGTGTAGTGACAGTATTAAAGCGAGGTGGCCAAAGCTACATTCGTTCGCATCAAGTTCTTTCCTGATGTTGCTTGCCAAAAATTATTACAATCGGCCAATGATTCACGAAGCTATTCGAAAAATAAAAGTGGCACGTTTTTTATGGACCACAGTGTAGTTGTTGTGGTTGTTGTCGTTTGTTGGTTGTTGGTTGTCAGTTGTTATTGTTGTTGAACGGTACATGTAGTAATATGGATAATAGTAATAGGGATGGTAGTTGACGTGGATATGGTTTGTCTTCAGTCCAGTCCACCTTATACTGAACTTCTCCATTACTTGCTTTTGTTGATGCAATGTCATCTCTCTAGTTTTTATCAGCTGATTAAGTGAGTATTGTGACATTTGTAATATGATTCTCATTGTGTTTTTGTTTGTTATGTGTAGTTTATTGGCCGATCTCAGTAATTTATTATGTGCCCATCGTTGCATGCCACATTGCAGGTCTTGCGGTCTTGCCTGTCTGACATTCTTCTCGCTGTCAATTTGACTGTCTTTCCCATATGGACTTTGTAACTCTAAAACAAAAGGTTGTCAAAAACTAACAAGAAAAGCTCAGCTGACGCAATGGGGAACACGCAACAGCAGTGCATATCTGAAAGCTGAGTCTTTTACAGTCGCCAGAGGGCGCCAGACAACCGGCGGCTAATTATCTATAGTGTTTTACTTGTACTCACCAGAGGGCGCAACCTGTCTCACTCAGCCAACGCCGTATTGGCTGAAAATCGTAAATTTTTCCTACTCCCCTCTCGTTCGGGGTAACCCCTTTCGAATTTATGGAAAAGCTTTGCAGTTCCTGAAACAGAGTCTTCCAGGCAGCCGATGGTGAAGATTTGGTGATCCTAGCTTGCACCGTTTTTGACTAATCCACCCGTGTGACGGACAGACATATGGACAGACAGAATTGCGATGGCTAATATGCACTACAGCAGTAGCTGCTGTTGCATATAAAAATGGTGTGAATGTTCCACGGGGCAAAAGTAACCAGTGTGCCAGTCTCCAGGTCAGTAGGTCACTGACTGTACAGACAAGTACAGCTAGGTGAATTGTCGCATATAATGTCAGCTTGTTATAAGCTAGCTGTGACTGTGACAGACGAGCTTGGTACAGTGCAGTGAGGCAGTGTCAAAGTCGTGTGGTCGTCGTTGTGGTCGACAGCTCACCTGTAGAAATCACTTCTGTCAGCTGGAATGCCACTCTGTCACTGCTGCTCCCAGCGACACCTCGGTAAGCCATTCTACAGCAGTAATGTCTTGCATTAGTTAATTTTTTAATAAAGCCAATACAGAGTTACCGAATATTGCTGCATTTTAGGTCTTTCGTGTTATTTACCATCAGTCCTAAAACAATGCAAAATTTTTACGCGCGAAAGCAGAATGCTTCGCACGTCTTTGCCATCGTCTGGGCGTCCGTCTGTCTGTCCGTCCGTCTGTCCGTCCGTCACACTCGTGAGCTGTATCAAAACAGTGCAAGCTAGGATCACGAAATCTTCACCGTGGACTGCCCCAAGGTCTCTAGTTTATCGTGACAAAATTTCGTGCCACTGGGTGCAGGGGTTCCCCTCGAACGAGGGCGTCAAAGAGGGGTACCCCCCTTAAAAAGACGTCATTTTGCCGTTATTGGCTCGAATAATGTGAAAACGGTTGCAGATAGGTACATACATG
>Ga0209671_1000660_pt1 | contig 24462 bp, 13 predicted proteins | sample WorMetHERISLAND2_2_FD_187401 | JGI IMG/M metagenome (GOLD analysis project Ga0209671, IMG submission 187401) | Marine gutless worms symbiont microbial communities from Max Planck institute for Marine Microbiology, Germany - Olavius geniculatus... | ecosystem: Host-associated > Annelida >... | reverse complement strand
ATCAATCCGCGACTACAAATTAATTATTAAATTACTGAGAAATGTATTGATGTGCCAGTGCCTACGATAATTTTATCAACCAGTTTTCGTCAGTAAAATGTCTTACTTTGTAGACTTGTCAAAATACGGCACACGTTTATTACCTAACATTTAATATGCAACGTGCAGTGATTTATTTTACAAACACAGTCTGATACAAGTTGTATAGACCTACTTGCTCTAGGCTAAAATGCTGGCATGCTGTCAAACTGCACAATACCGCACTCAGCAGAGTTAAGTATATCGACTTCAAATGTTTGCGAATGTGAAACGAAAAAGTTAAATGCAAGCGAGACATTTCCACTATAGACTATGCAAATGGCACAATCGGATAAAGTAATGCACAAAAGCTTCGCTATACCTATATAACTATGCTAGCTGCTATTGCTATGGACAGAACGCGGCATGCAGATGAAGTGATGATCGGTGTTGTAGAGATAGCGTCATGGCTGCAGCTTGGCGAATGTCATCGTGCAAACGACGCCGCCGCAGGTAGACGTCTGCAAAGAACATAAAGCATAAACAATCCAAATTACGCTCACCACAAGTTTTCAAAATAAACTAAAACAAACTTGCATTGACCCAGGCTATCGGTTTTAGGCCTAATGATTGTTTCGTCGTCTGATGTCTTGGTGTCTTTTGTGCACTTTGCAGAGCACGACATAGCATCCAGCGCAAATATTGAGAAATATCACCTTTTTATAATAAAAAATATATTAAAAAACTCACATGTTTTTCTAGTTTTTAGTACAGTATTTGGTTTTTCTGCTTCTCAGAGAAGGGCAATAAGAATGTAAACGAAGATTTTATCCGCATTCGGTCGATATGGTACGTACTGCAGCGCGGTGCTGACACAGAACGGAAAAGTCTTAAACTGTTAACATGCAAGTCGAGTACAATGTAATACATTTGTGCCATAGCATTTAATGTTGCAAATGTTATGTTTACTGCTTAGTCTGTGTATGAAAAAAATTTAACACGCGTCCTCATAACATTAATTTCGCCAACCTGACCGAAGACGTCTTCTGTAACCTCCCACACAAACTGTTGTATATGGCTGTCGTCATGCATGTTGCCACTCAGTATGTGTTCGCTGTCCACGTGCAATATCAACTGCAACAAGCAACGATTGCTTCACAACAAGATCACGATCGGATGCAATTGCCACGCCCCCTTAGCGGCGTCAAGGCAAGGAGGGGGTAAGACGACAATCCTCTTTTTGAGCTGTCGGAAAATTATCTTTTTGTCCGAAAATTTTGGTCAAAAATGCCAACTTTGGAACAAAACAATTTATTTTTAAAAAAATTTAGGGGCAAAAGTAAAATTTCGAACATCTATAATCTTTTTGTCGAAAATTTGGAGTGTCTGTAAGAATTTGTTTAACCACGACGCCGCTGCGTGCCTGTGTTTAAATACAGGGTGCGGCAATAAAGTATCTCATAAAGTTGTTTGCCATTTTCCCAGCAACCGCTTAAAATTTTAACACAAAATTTTACACATTTATTGCTTGTTTTCACCTACATAAAAAAAACCAAGCAGCATTTTGATTTACTTATACTGTTGCAAAGTTACTATTTTTGCGAGACAACATCGTAATTTTGCACATTCAAAAACTTAGTATTGTAATGAAACACGTGTATTAAAAACTAATGAAACAATCTTGTTGCTATAGTGATGTCAGAGTAACAAAAACTTTATAAATTATGCTCATAAAGCTTTTACTTTTAATTTATTATTGTATTTGTTGACAATATTGTTACCAAATAAAATCCGTCCCTGAACTCGAACGGGCGCTGCAGGTGGATAGGAAAACTTGCTACAACAGGGTTGTTAATATTGTAGTATTGCAATACTGGCTGCATGATTAGTATGGTATTGCAATACTTTTAATGCTGAAATATTGTAATACTTAAAAGCAATATTTTTAGGTTTGGTACATTTCTAATCGTGAAAATGCTGTTTAATTATCAAAGAATCTTTTCATTCTATTGCTTGATCGCACAAAAAAGACCAAACGGAAAAATTGCGCGTTAACATGACTTGCTTATTGTTTAAATTCTGGGTTGATCACGTTATCACGTAGGCTAGTCTGTAGTCAACCCATAATTTTAAAAAAATTGTACGCAGCGAGAAAAATCACAATTACTTATTTGGGGGATCGAACAGAGGAGTATTGCAAAAAGTATTGCAATACTGACTTGGAAAAAAGTATTGCAATCAATATTTCAATACTTTTTCCACAGAGTATTGCTATTGCAATATTTTTGGCCAGTAGCCTATTGCTAACAACCCTGGCTATCAATAACACTGTTTAAAATTTTAGTCAGAGATTAAATGCGCGTCTAAAGGTGAGGTCACACTAGCGGTTCGAACGGCCGTCCGGACCGCTAGTGTGACCTCTCCTTAAGTCTGAGGTGGATACGTCGAGTATCTACAGTAACGGGCAAACTGTTATGTTCTTCCGATGCTAATGTTTTTGCAGCGCAAACATGGTGCGCCTTCGTCGTACCTATAGGCCTATGCTGCACGTGAACATGCGAAATAAGGACAGGGTTGCAGAAAAACATCCGCTACTTTGTCGTAGTTACAGGTAATAAAATATCCTTCAGCAATTTTATGCGATGGTGAATCAGTCACACACACACATGACAAATTTTGCTTTAAAATTTCCAGCGATTGCTAAGAAAATAGCAAAAAAGTTAGGGGATACTTTTTTCGCCGTACGCTGTAGGCCTATAATATTTTTGCATCGCGTGGAATATCCGCAGCGCATAATCGTTCGCTATAAATATATTTTTGTCAAATTTTAAAAAACTTAACATTTTCTTTGCGTGAAAAAAACAAACAAAAATATTATAGACCTACCATCTCAAACTTTTCGTTGAAGTTCCACATTGGGAGGACAGTGTCGAACGGTACGACGTATTCGTGAATGAGCATGTCATTACGGTACTGTGCACCCCTAAGCGTCCACATTTTATCGACACTCTTATCAGCGGCGGATGCAGAAATTTGAAATAAAAGGCAGAAGGGTAGCGGGTGGGGTCTGGAGAGGGGAATAGGCCCGATTTCCAAAATTAAAAAAAATTTTAGGCAAAAATGATGCATTTTCGTGCAAAATTTTCACTTGTTTTAAGATGCATCCGGTCAATAGGGGGACGGCCGCCCCCGCCCCCTTGAATCCGCCATTGACTATTATATTATTTATTGTGTCTCCGTCATAATCGATCGTCCATCGATCGCCTATCCCTGCACATGCGGCGTGATCATTGTTTTTCAATCGTTTCTCATTTTCAAATGGCAAGCCAACTGCGCATCACTTATTTAATAGTCTTTGCCGACTATTCGTTATTCTATGGTAAACAAATAAAGGTGTAAGTTTTTTCTTTTATGGTGTTATTTCGTGCACATAATTTTTTATGTTTGCTAACCAGATAACATTTTTGGTTATACATGCATATCGTGTAGTCACATGCATTTGTTCTGTGCGGAAACGCGGTGATGCTCGATCCGCTTGCGCTGCTGTCCTGATACGGGGCTGGCGAGGCTTTAGCCTTGTTATACACGGCTCAGATTTCAGAATAGATTAAATAATAGATTAGATTGAAAGACTTAAACATTAGGCTAGCGAGGCTTGCAAGGCGGGCGACAGTTATACAGCTACAGCAGCTGATATGTAGACAGCAACTATGTCAGTAGCAAAATCTTACTGCAGACAAACAGCTAAAAAGGCCTTCCAAGCAGAAGGTACGAGTAAATAGATTAGTTAAGCTATGGAACTCACTACCTGATGATGTTGTATCAGCATGCAGTGTTAATAGTTTTAAGAGACGTTTAGATTTGATTTGGCGTGGTTTTAGTTTGTATTATGATTATAAATCTGTCATCTAGTACCGGAAGTCGATATGAAAACAGTATTAGTTTAGTTTTGGTTGATATTCGTGTACAAGTTATCTACTTTGGGCGGAAATAGAGGCCTTTGGCCTGCTTCCAGATATCCATTGATGATGATGATGAGTAAGATAAATGCAAAATGAAATTTGGTTACTTCCGGTGACAGTAACAGGGACTTACATGGTGTCTCACAAACTTGGTCAAAAATGATGCCCAAAATTGATGTTTACTGCCCTTACATGTGATTACCTAACTGCTCTCGACATCTTGGCCACTGCTCCTACTGTAAAGGCAGCTGTATAGCCGTCGCCAGCCTTTGCCTGCCTTGTCAGCTTCGCATGCATAGTCTAGCATTGCCGCTGAATAGATGTGTGTCTTATCAGTGTACTAGTGTATGTGCTACGTAGTTGCCATGCTTGAAACACCCGGGCATATACCAAAACACCCAGTGAGTTTTTATTGTGGTTAGATGATTTTCCGCAAACAATTCTATGCATGCAAATAAAAAGAAATGCACATGATTACTGTCACATTTTTCGAACATTGTAGATGGTGCATGTGCACAGCAAATATAATTGTTGAAAAATAATGCTGATTTTGCTGAATGCAGTGATTCACTCGATAGGCCTAGCTGAAGACAGTAACTGCTTAGCGAGCTTTATTTTTTGGAGTGTAATTGAATTCTGTACTTGGGGTCAATGTTGTATTGCATTTGGAGTTGTAATATCGATATCAATATTATTTTTTTCTGCATTGACAGGTACTGATCAAGTTAGATGTGATGTACAAAGGATGTCATGAATGTCAGTGTACTTCAAATTTATTACAATGTGTTCAGAAGTTGCTTACATCATGCAAGGAAAATTGTTGGTATTCTTTGTGTTCTTTCAATTTGTACAATGTACCGGATATATTTTGATGTCTCTGGTCAACCTGGTCAGTTTACAAACAGACGTGAGCTCATCACAAATCCCCATCGCTGGAATGCACTGCAAAATGTTTCTCATGAAAAGATGTGGCCAAGAACGGTCGGTGAAACTGATGATCGTATTTTGTCTCAGTTACGGTTCATGGATTATTATGCTTCACTGCCTGCAAACCGTACGATGAAACGCATTCTACGTGTTGGTTTGATGAATTTTGAAGGACTGCCTGAAGGTCAGGAAGTATTTGTTACTGGAAAGTGTCCTATACAGGAATGCAGCATAACATCGAGCGAAATAGAGTCACACTTGGTAGATGCGTTGTTAATATCTGAAATGAGTTATTTCAATTGGTTACGCTATCTTCCAAAACCACCTCACCAGCTGTGGATTGCACAGCACTGGGAGTCAGCAGTGCATGACCGTATTTTTACATGGTTGGTAGGACGATACATAAACTGGACAGTTTCATACCGCAGAGATTCTACACTTGGAATCAGCTATGGCAAATATGCTCGGATGACTAACATGGATATCAGTACACAAACAGTCGATTACAGTAAAGGGAAAGTCAAGCAGGTCGCTTGGCTAGTGAGCAACTGCCACGCCAAAAATAACCGGTTTGAGTATGCTCATGAGCTGGCCAAATATATTGAGGTTGACATATATGGTTATTGTGGCACTCTGACTTGCAACAGAACTGGTCGAGAAAGTTGCCACAATCGTCTGGTCAAATATTATCGCTTCTTCCTGGCATTTGAAAATTCCAACTGCAAGGACTACATCACTGAGAAATTGTACCATGCAGGATTTACGTATGTATGATTATTTTGTTAACAAGATTGGAATGGCTAAAATTTATGTTGTGCCGGTGTGTCCTGACGTTTGTGGTTGGGTACTGTGTTGTCTGTCATTTCACATGATAAGTGTAATACGAGGGTCAATCAGTAAATAATAAGAATCAATGGGCAACTTCACTTTTTGACTTAGACTTTCGCTGAGCCTAAACTTCGGTCTAAGTACCTACTTAAGTCAAATAGTGAAGTGATTTCAAAAGCTTGGTCTAAGTAGGTACTTAGACCAAAGTTTTGGTCTAAGTCAACTAAACTTTGGTCTGAGTACCTACTTAGGTACCTACTTAGACCAAAGTTTAGTCGAACTGACCTGGCTAAAGTCGGTTCGATTTGCATGGAAGAGATAGCTTTAGCCCTTAGGGCTTAACTTTCGCAGTGCCTGAATCCACTTAACTTTTGACTTTAGCTGAGTGAAAACATGGCGACTATTTAGTCCTATACGTGCGGATAGTTTAGTAAATTAAAGCAGTCGTTACCAAAAATAAACGTAATGAATACACAGTGACGTAAGACGTTATGTAATTACGTCATTTGCATGCGCGGCGCAGTTAAATAAGCAGGTCCAAGCGTAACTGGTTGATCTATTTCCTGTTAGGTTTACCTGTTTCTTCTGCCATTTTTAATCGTTTTGGTCTAAGTCATATGATAGTTACTGGGGGTTTGATCGTTACTGTATGCAGGGTGGTCTTGTAACCAATTTGCCAAACACAAGGTCATATACGTACCGCCGATAAGCATACTTCAACCCTTACGCACAGTTTCTGGCATACTCTACTTTTATTTCGTATGCACTGCTGCTTCTGTGCATGCATGGCAACGCCGTTGTCACAACAATCCGCCGCAACCAAACTTCGCTTAATTTTCACCATTTCCCTATATTCTTTCGGGTCCGGGTTGTTACCGCTTTAAAACCCTAAAACCCTTATCTTTCATTTGCCACCATTCGCGGGTCTCTGTGTATTTTCTAGCTGTAGATATCATCCGTCGTAGCAGTACGACATTACGGTAATATGGAAGGTACATTGTGCGAATGGATACTCGTACTTCTCCATCAAAATACTCCCACAAAAACTCTACCCACAATTCCGTATGGGTTACCACGTAAAAGCTTGTTGTCTTAGCTTTCTGATGCATATTTTCTTATATTTTTCTGAGCAGTATTTGTGGAGATATTTAAAAATCCAACCTTAACTTTTCATCTAAATGGCCACTTTCTGTGGCAATTCCCTTATCTTTACTATGGGAATTTCGTTTTCTATATGAGTTGAGGCTCACGTACCTAAAACGTTGTGGGAAAAGAAGTAGGCCACGACTTAGATTCACTAAGAGAACACAACTCCCATCTCCACCGCCGCAGGATATCTCCGCTGGAAAGCGATAACCAAAACTGTAAGCACACCGGGTGGCCCAGACGATCTCTGCTTGCTAGGTATGCCCTGGGACTGTCTCTCCCCTCCTTAGTCCCTACCATACAGCGCGTGAGACAGCGTCATGCTGGCATTAATTGGTCTAATGCATGCAGAGGGAAGCAAACGATACACAGCCATTGTTCGCGGTACAATTTATTGCACCTGGACTTGACGTGATCGAATTATTAGAGCCAGGTGTTTGAATTAATAAAAAAATACAGTTTTCGAATTAATAGGCGTAAAATAAATAATTATTTTTTCTTAAAATTTAGGTGTTCGAATTATTAGAGTGTCCGAATTGATGGAGGAAATACGGTATCAGATGTCTTAGGGCACCGCGTTGCTATATTCGGCTGCAGACTGGAGAATTGTCATTCAACAGCGAGCCTAATTCTATACTGTTCGTGTTAACATATGAAATCGTGTCTCTTCAACTCGCCATGACGTCAAATCAGAATGACGTCACGTCCGCAACAAACCCATGTGTGTTTGTAGAAAATGTACTTTTTACCCATACAGAATGTGGAAAAAAAATTTCAGTCTAATACATTGATTCTCATTACTTATTGATCAACCCTCATATATGCTTGTCTATATGCTTAACCTTGCTTTTTTCTGTGGAATAGTTGGCTTACAAAAGATTGTGTTTTTTTGGTTATTGATAATGATAAACATGTGAAAAAACTGAATTCACTATATATACCATGAGTATACAACCAAATGTTGGGACTAACTACTACATCGAAGGTCAGTACTGGTTGATTTTTGAAATTTTTACTGTGGAAAATTTGCTGTATACAGTGATCACTAAATATCCCATTTTGCATTAAATGCGTTGCTAATTTGCTACACTATTTTTAGAAATATGTAGTTTTAGTTTATTTATTATTTATGCTCATATGCTAAATGCAGTTTTCGCTCGGCATTTTTTCCCCAGAATTTCTCTAGATTAGGTCGGCCCCAAAAGGAAAATTATCAGTTGTTGTGGCATCCTGTCATCTACAGTTCATCTAGTCCTGTCATTTCTACATTTTCTGCTCTTGTTAGTATCCGTCTACAGTGCTTTTTAGCAGTGGTAAATATGCTGAATGTTGATGTTAGGCACAATGTAATACCAATAGTAATGGGTGCCAGACCTGAAGACTATGCAGCATTGGCACCACCTGGTTCATACATTCATGTCAGCAACTTCTCCGGGCCACAAGAATTGGCTCAGTACCTGAAACTGCTGGCAGCCAACCCTGACTTGTACAACAAGTATTTTGAATGGAAGAAGACATGGTCACAAATTGATATCAGATACTGGTGTCGTTTGTGCATGATGCTGCATCTACGTGAAGACATCGGCTACTTTGCATGGTTTGAAGACTATCATCTTTGGTGGAATAGCGTCTGTGGCACTTCAAGTCTATATTGTTCTAGTTTTGTAACCTTAGTAAATGTTGTCATAACACTATTAGCAGTAAATAGATTGTTTTGTCATAGATGTATGGAATGATGCTGATGGCTTGCATTATCTAGTTATCTAGAACAAGATTACATTTCTTATATCATGTCACCACAGCTTGATGTTCAGAATACTGTTGCAATATATAACATCAATTTGTGATTAAGTCTTCTTCCATTCAAATTAGGCCTACTTGTTGCTGTTCTGGCTATGTTTAAGAACTTAAGGTAGTGACACATGCTGGTAAAAAATGATGTTAGTATCTTAAGGTCTTCCTTCATGTTGGTTTTGCTAGATAAGTTTCATCCAGAATTTTGAATGTGCTTACTTGAGCAAGAACATTCAATGACAAGGCCTAGGGAAGAGTGGCAATTTTGGCCTTTAAGTTGTCCAAGATGGTGCAGTATTTAAGTAAGTAAGTAAGTAATTTATATAGCACGTTAACTGTAACAACCTCAAACACGCTCAATGTGCTAGTGAAACGATGTTTTAAATGACGTTTGAAAATAGGTAAACAGAGTGAACTGCATTTGGGTCATGTTTGCTACTGATTACACATGGTTTCAACTGTACCTTCAACTGTACACATGCTTTCAACTGTACCTAAATCAGTGACCTCGTATGACCTTGAATAGCAATTAATCTCTTAATAGCAAGATATACAAGCATTTTCTGGAGACAACCACATGTATCTGAATGAATGTTGTCTACAGAAAAATATGGCACCTAAACTCAGTTTCTGGCTCATATATTCACAGGGTTCTTTCGAGATTGATATCAAATACGAGTGGGGTGATCATCATCACTGCGTCTCCAGAGATAAGGCCAAAATTAATACAGGACAAAGACCCCAAAATAGATAGCCACTATTGTGTAAAATCATCTTACTGGGTCAGTACGGTATGATTTGCTAACTGTTGTGGCTTTTTGAACTTTATTTAGTTATGATACTGTAAATATGACAAAAATATGCACAACTTACTTAGCTTAGAGATTCTGCTAGTTTCTACACCATGTCCCAAAAAACGTCCCTCTTTGTCATTTTTCATATCTTTGCCAAATATTAACCGATTTTCAAAATTTTTTCACTGGCAGATACTGTGAACAATTTGCAATAAAGTTGTTGTTAAATATCCCACCACACTTTAACTGTGTCGCTACACTACCATGTGAAACATAAATTTTCAGAAATCACTATAATACATAGGCAAAAAATCATCTTCTGAAACAGTTTTTACTCGTTTTCATACAAAAATTAAATTATGTACAATTTTACATACATTTCTGACGTTTGTAAACAAAAGCAGATGATATTGTCGTGAGTAATAATTTTTAATGCACGGACGATATACCGGTGATGTGATGTGCCATTCAACAATGGAGACAAGGCTCTGATTAAGAACTCGCACCGGTTCAAAAAATACAGTTTTTGCAGAATACTAGCAGAATTTTTGAAGATAAACTGCAATAGGGAAAGAGTGGGAATGTTATTAACACTGATTTAAGAAACATGCAGCACCGACCAAAAGCACAAGACCGCCAGACTGAAACATACACGTACTGAAGAAAATGTGATCACTGTGGATGAAATGGTAGACTTGCTAAACCACAAAGGCCAGAAACAAACATATCGTTCAATACGCCAAATATCCAAAGAAAAGGATCTAACAAAGTGTAGCATCGTACAGATCATTCACGGCATTTTTGTTCAGAAGTGTATTTTGTTCACCAACACGCTTGCTGTCTATTATTGTTATTTTTCTTGCATTTGTTTCACAAGGTAGTGTTGCGACAAAGTTAACGTGTGGCGCGATATTCAATAATCACTTTATTGCTAATTGTCCACAGAATGCACCAGTGAAAGAATTTTGAAAATTGGTTAATTTTTGGCGAAGATATAGACAATCACAAAGTGCACCGTTTTTTGGGACACAGTGTAGATATAAGGTTTGTGCAGTTATTTGTGGAGAGTCTTCAAAAAGAATTGTGTCATTGAATTTAGCTGATAAGTTATTTTCTCAAGTCACTGTTTTGGCTTTTTGTTAATTATGATGGCGGCAGCCGCAGCACCGTATGTAGTTGCTTTTAATTGCTAATTTTTGTATAAAACTGTGTTGCTTATCATAATCATTTGTTACAGTGCTAGTATACTTGGCACCTTTTTGTCATGCACCGGTATTATGTTTGCTATTTATCGTGTATTAGGCTGCATGTCTGCAAGCCAAGTCAAAGGTAGTCCATTGTTTGGTGCTGAGCAGCTTTCTACTTGTTGTTTGGTTCTTCTTAACATTGGTCAAGTGGCAGGTGTCAACACTCCCATTGCTATGAGGCAGGTGCTCCCCCAGTGGGATAGGGCCATATCTTTGACAAAAATTCACGAGTTTGGCACATCTCAAGCATAATTCGAATAAGCTTATTTAATTGGTAGAAGTTGTTAGCATACATACACTAACTGGCATTAACCTCATTATTGGAAAAATTCTTTCCAAATTTTGGGAAAATTGCACCAGCATCATTGTCATAGCACTGTGTTTCTTATTTAGTTGTTGTTGTAGCCCACCCTCCATCTTGCTTAGGTCAGTCATACAGTTGAATTAGTTCAGCTTTAAATGTGTTTGTTCTGTGGATGCAACTGTTTTTTTGCAATGAGTTAAGTGAGTGATCATCTGTGATCATTTTTTTCTCATTCCATTGACATACGTGTTCTTACATTCCAATTCCATTTTTCTATTTGAATGTTTGAATGTGATTTGTTTATTTATAGTGTGTGTGTATGTTGCAAGTGTGAGTTGAAATTGTTAAAGATTGTGCAGTAAGCAGTACTGGTGTTTTGTGGATGTGAATTTTCACTATGTATTATTATGGCAAACCAGGCAAAGCAATAATGCCGTTAATAATTGTGCATGACTTGAGCTGATGGGTAGTGCATGGAGGAATGAATTCATCAAAGGTTAGATCTGGCCAGGTGCCCGGTATACATGTCTAGCGAAAAGTGTCAAAAGTGATAGACCATCTTTCAGATTCAGCCAGCGTTTTATGTTATCTACCTGAATCAGTGGCCTTCTGTGGCCTTGAGTGGCAATTATCTCATCAGTGTTGCGTTAACTGTACGAGTTGCCATGCTTCAAACACCCGGGCACGTACCAAAACACCCCGTGAGTTTTTATTGGGGTTAGATGATTTTTGGCGAGCAATACTATGCATGCAAATAAAAAGCAGAGTCCAGTATGGAGTGTCAAATATGGGTACCTTTTCAAAATGTGTGATAACTGCCAATATATCCACCAATTTGGGGTAAAAGTGTTTGCAGATAGACAGACTTGCTGCTTGCCATAACAAGCACTGCTAACGAGCTTGGGTTGAGCATGATGACCTTCAACGACCTTGAGATTTAAAAAGGTGAGTTTTTAATGATTTTTGGTCATTTTAGGCTACGATGCATATTTCAACAGTGAATTATTAGATCTGGGGAACCTGTTTATGAATTTTTTAGCACATTCCACTGGCCTCATGAGATAGGATAAGTAAGACGGAGCTGAAATGAGATGATCGTGTAGATGTACTAGCTTATGTTGAAATGCTGAGCTTGAAAGACTGTTAGGTATTGGGTGCAGTCAGCTTGGTGAAATACAAAGGTAGATTAAAGTGGTTTATACAGAAAAGATTATGCTTAATTTTGCTCACTGTTTCAAACAGTGTATGGTATACAGAACTGAACAGAGATGGAGACACCCAAAGAAGACTTGGCTGAATTGCATCAGTGACGTTATGAAAAGTTCTGGATTGTTTTGGATGCTGAATTTAGGAATGGTGAGTGAAAGTTAATGGGCCAACTAGCAAACCAAGGTTTACCTTGGAAATGTCTAGCAAAATGTGTTTTTCGCATGCACAGATTTTATGTGGTGAATGAATCTTAACTTTGTTATTGATCAGTTTGTGACCCGAGTGACTGGTACGTGTGCCTGTATGTTTGCATCATTTCCTTTTCACTGCTTATATTTTCCATTGTTTACATTTTCCACATAATTTGCAAATATAGAGTGAGAGATTGTGAATATGTTGTTTTTGTCACTGCCAACCAAGCAGTTGCCTGGAAAAGAAATTCAAAAACTTCTATCAAATGATGTCAAGTCATATGCAGAACAAACAGTCTGTATACCTTATAACAAAAACAACAGGCACTGGGCAAACAATGCATGCAGTATGTTAAAATGCCATTAAACCACACAAAATGAGTTGTCATACAGAGATTGTTCTTAAAAGAACACGATTACGTTTTAGCTAACTAGCAAGACGTTTGTGCAGGGTCACAACCAGAGCTAGTGTTTTTGTTTGACGTGATGAAATGCTCAGAAACGAGAAAGTCATAGATCTTGCGTGTCTTGTTGACATCAATTTTGATCAGCATGCGTGCCTGCGCAAGCCGCAGCTGCCCCTGTTTCCTGCATTCATTGACGAGCACGTTCTTGAACTCGAGGTACGACTCTGGGACCAGCCTCACCCGAGAACACAGCTACAAACACATGCACGCAATGTTGTCATACAAATGATTTCATGCAGTACATACTGCACAAAAGAATAAGGCCAGGGATTTGCATTTTTGGAGGGCCTGTGCAACCAGCCAGGCTAACGTAAAAGCGAATAAAAATTGTACAATTCTTAACTTACTGTCTCATCCGCTTAGCCCAGCAGAGTACTAAATGCACAGCCATTAATCCAGGCATACAGACCAGTGTTATTCTAATTTTTAAATACTGCTCATTTCAGTTCACATTCAGTTTGCAGGTAATCATTTTCATTTTTATTCAGTTTTACTTCTAATGCTTTGTGATGTGTTTTTGTTCTACTGGAAACAAAGCATGACTTAAAGTTATGCAAAAATACTAGAACTTCACACGATGACAAAGACAATGAGCTGGCAGTTGAACTGTAACGCTAAGTGACATGATCTACTCTGCAGCATCCTCTGTGAAACAGACCGCACATTACAGAGTCAAGGTTTGAACCTGTATGACGACCAAAATAAAACTGCCCAAAATTTTATACAGCAAAACAGCTTATGGTTGAATCAAGTGATACTTGCCTGTTTCTCGGAGTCCGTCAGGCGCTCGTAGCCCGGTAAGCCGACGATATCTAACGGCGGAGCTGAACGACGAGCTGCAACATAAACACAATGACAATGTGTACACAAGCATAGTTGTTGAGCTCTGTGCAATACCTGTGGACACAACTAGCTGTTAAGCCTTACGCAAAGCTAAGCTGTCCATGATAACCGCCTGGCATGCTGCAATATTTATAGCAGTGACATCAGTATCGGCTAATAGCTATTGGCCTAGGTCTAGGCTAGGCCCTGCCTAGCAGATGCTATCTGGCAATAGTAAATTATCTGAAAATCCGGTCCTGTGATCTTGACCTATGACCTTGAAATTCAATAGGATTCTCGCAGTTGTGGAAGTACATGCACATTCAAAATTTCATCAAGCAGTGCACTGACAGAGAAAGGACCAAAAAAACTTCACCATGATGCCAAAAACAGTACTGTTGTCGCTCCCACAGACAGTAATTATGATCTGTACAGTGTATATACACATTCATAACATGTAGTAGTCAAGCCTAGCATTTGTGTGTTCCTTCTGCACTCTGCTTACCAATCAAAGACAGTGCTATTGCACCTAGACTCCTGAGCCAGGTGGCTGTGAGTTTCACAGCCGGCTTAGCAATTTTCGCGGCAAAGTCTTGGCAAAACCTCAATTTTTGTGGCGGCAGCTTAGCAAAATTTTGGCAGCTGGTGGCCAGCTAAGTCGGAGGCTTAGGGGTCTAATTGCACCTCAGAATTGTTGGGCTTCTCACCAACATTGTGTGCTCCATGAATTTACTTACTCTGTTACAGAATGATATGCAGTGCTCAGCAGTCTAACACAGGGTAACAACCAATGTATGGATCCAACAGATTTTTCCCCTCAACTGCACTGTTGTTTTGTAAACAGTAAGTGAGCGAGTAGTTTCTTAACGGCACATCAGCACGAAATAGGCCATCCAGTGCCATACATGGTTAAAATTACTTAAAAGCAATTAATATATGTATGAAAAGCAAAGTTAAAATACTTGTTAAGATGAAGGCTATTAAGCTAATGTAAAAACCTACATTATATACAATTGTAAAAGTTGATATCTTCAACAAAAGCGATGATGTTGCGAGATGCAACATTTTCAATAACGTCCTTGAGTGTGTCCACTCCAAAATATCTCTGACGTGCTGCACTGTAACGGGCGCAGTCTACCAAGATGTGCTTGACAGTGAGTGGAAAATGGCAAGCTTGACATACCAGATTTGTAAACAGACGTGTAAAAATTGCTAAAAATTACTCTTTACTAAATTTGAAGCTAAATGGAAAATGCTGTTTGGTACGTACGAGGAGCCGGGTGGCTGATAGCAATGCTCTTTGACAACTTGTCAAATACCATTTTCCGCTGAACCCAAGGCTGGCACTGGTAGCTGTCCTGTTACAAACAAAACGGTTTCTCATCAACAGTACATAGTAGGCCTACATATAATGTGCAAGAAGCGTACATGAGCAACAGTCATACATTTTATGCTGGGATAATACAGCTCTCTGGAATGTACTCTACCTCTGCAAACTGTACTTCTTCTGGTCTTCCTATCGGTTGACGACTTTATAAGACATGTTTTTCGCTGCAAATAACTGTGACTGAGCTATGATTAAACACCCAATTACTGTAAACAGTTCAGGATTACCCTCAATGAAACAGTTTTTCTGACAACTGTAGGCTTAAAATGAGGATAATGAATCAAGTTGGTAGCTTGCAAAAAAAAAATAAACGATTGTTAATATGAAGATATGAACTACGCTGTACCACATACTTTATCACCAATGCTATTCATGGTGATAATGTTGAAAATAAATATGAATAACACATATTGGCAATACTTTACTCGCTGATAATTTTTTTACACCATAGTTTAGTGTAATGCAAAGAAACTTTCAGTAATACTGAAATCAGCATTGTTGACGGTTTTTCCTGAAAGTACTAAACTGCATATATTACTTAAATACGACTAACAAACCAATTAAAAATGTATACTATAATTTACGTTGTGTAGTTAACAAATAAACTACATATTTTACATAACAAAATCATGAATGTTTGGACAATAAATACTAAAATACTTGACAAAATAGGCTGAATCACCCAATAACAAAGATCAGCAATACTCTGCGGTCAGAGAACCTGTTTTCATACATTTACACATACTAAAATACAATGTAGAAAAAACGGAAATGGCAAACAGGCAAAGATGAATTCTTGTAAAATTACCATTGGAAGGTCTGGTTAAACTTCAGCTTTACATACGTGTAGCTAATTTGCTATCTTGAGCTTACTTTGTCCACCTCGGCAAATATCTACAGTCACCTCTAAATCATCTTCATATAATCACAATAAGACAATAAACAAAGCAAGTAACTAACCTGAATATAATGAAGTACATCATCCAACAAGTGTGGTCGGCTTACTTCTTGCCTGGCAGCCATCTTATCATAGAGTTTAGCCGACCGCAGCCATCTCAGGCCAGCTTGCCTGTACCTCTGTAATTCTGTAATTCGCTGGCGTAAACCTGTCTCCACTGTCACAGTACAGAGAGATCAGAAAGGTCATATAAAAATACACCACAAGATTATAAATAAACACCTTCCTAGCAACAGCGTGCACACAGGACACGATGAAAGTGGTTTTCCACGACTTTCCATGACCACTTTGTGTGCATTTTCCAGAACCTTGTATGTCCATTTCCCATGACGTTCCATGACTATTCAGATGAGTAGATATTGTACAAGTCAGATTTTCGTATACAGTCAGAACATCAATTATATTGCAAAATACATAGTTAATAAGGTAAGTCAGTAAGTTTACTAACTACACTAAACAACAGACTAAACCAAGTCTGACAGTAGGCAGTGATCATAATGTATGTAAAGAAAAAAACATGTATACAGGTCTAAAATGCAGCAAACATTTGTTTTCATTTTCTAAGACTTTCCATGACCTGGAAAATTTGAATTTTAAATTCCATGACTCTTTTTCCACAACTTAAATGGTCTGCATGCATCCTGTAACAATCAACCAAACAGAAATTCTTTTCTGTTTAACTGCTATTCAGTACCATGTCCAAGGCCCAGCAGTAGCAGCATCTGTCATAAGCAACACATTTGTTTATTCATAAGCCGACAAATGCAACTTATACAAGATAAAGTCGAAACAAAAGTAAATAAAATTTATTATCTGTTGAAAAAGGTATAAAAGTATAAATGATTAAATATACAATGCTAAAAACAAGAAAATGGCCAATAAGTATCACTATGGGGTTACAAACAAGCAGACAATTATCGTAAGTAGCAAAGTCCATTTGTAAGACGAAAAGATCTGTAAAACAGCAAGGCAAAGGCTATGGACAGCAGGTGGCAGCAAGATCAATAAAACTGTAAAAGAATGTAAAATGTAACAACAATCTGGTATAGTGCTGATGTCACATATTGTGAATCACATGTGCTGGAACTGTCTGTAAGAGCTAAAAACAGAACTGCAATAAGGAATGGTGCAAACTTACTCGACAAAGCTTCAATAACAAAGTCCCACAGTAAAGGTTGCTTCACAAACAGACTGCTCAAACGACGCAGCGTATCCACTGTCTTCAAGCTTAACACATGCTCGTAATGGCGGATGTAAGCTGGAAATCATAACAGCAACAACTTACATTATTGTCAACAATTCTATTTTTGTCACAGCAGATAAATTTTTGTGTCATACACAGTTAGCCACCATTCAACTACGTTAGACGTAATATCTAAATGCAAAATGTCATCAACAAAATGCAAAAGTTGACATATTATCAGCACCATCATTACTAGACAGAACTGCTTCTTGTTTGAGCAGAAGCAATTCTGCCTACAACTGCACATTTCTCCATAACGCGGTCTCTCCGCTGTCTGTCATATTGATGCACCCTGCACCGTTGGACAGATTTTAATGCCATTTGGCAGGTACAATGACACACTGCTGTGTTAGATGGGGGTGTCTGCCGTGAAAGGTAAACCGAGATTTGGGGTCATTTTGGGGACGACGGCCTTTCCAGGCAATGCACATAACAATGCAACAGAAAGTTTAACCTTTACAGAAAAAACCATATAGAGGCCAAACCCCCAGACCAAAACATGCAATCACAAAATGCACAATGCCACATGGTGAATAAGATGAACTGGCAACAGCGAATTTCCACGTCTTCCAAAATTACTTTGGACTTGTTAGTAAAAATGTGATACAAGTAATACTGTAACAAACACAACGAGTAAGGCAACAGGTCAATCTCATGATAGCAAGGATCTACTTTGACTCACCCATATGTGCAGCAACATCAATAAGTCCAAACTGCCGCACGATACTGCACACACGCACATACACATGCAGATTTTGCTTAAATGGCCAAAGATCAGTAAAAGGTGTCCATTTTAAACCTACAAGTCAAATTCCTAATAACTATTAATAACATACAACTTGCTTAACCAAACATCAGCAAAAAACTTCTTTGTATTCTTGTGGTAGTACCTTAGTGGGCCGAAAGCCCTTCTCATCACCGAAGATCAAACAACTGAAGACTGACAGCATATTAAAGGTTTTTTTCTTATAAGAATGCATTACATAAATTCACTTTCAACATTTGACAGTGTTCCTTACTAGGGACAGCATGTGATGGTTTTGTGCACTGTCTTGCCCCACGACAGATTCAAGAAAGCATCCCTTCTGCGACAATAACAGTGCTGCTTCGTTGGAGTCAGCATGCTGCCACAACTACACCGTCATGAACTCACGGTGAGCCAGGAACACTGCTGTGACATTCTACACCGGGGGCCATAAAACATGGCACTTTACTTTTATCCACATCTTCACCAACTATTGACTGACTTTCAAAATTCTTTCACTGGCAAACTCTGCATTCATGGTGTGGTAGGATATATAATGATCACATTATTGCAAATTGTCTGCAAAGTGTGCCAGTGAAAGTGAAAGAGTTCTGAAAATCGGTCAATAATTTGCGAAGATTCAAAGTTAAAGTGCCACATTTTTATTGGCCTACCCTGTACAGGCCTGGCGCCTTTCCTGCTGCCCAGTCAACAGCGTCAGAGCAATAAAAGCATAAACACAGTAAAGACAAAAATGTCTAACAACAGATGTAATGAAGAAGTCAGAAAAACTAAAAAAACTAACAGTTTTCGTCGCTGACGTTCTTTCAGAATGTTGCGATAGATTCGTAACATAGCGAGCTGCAGTGCTACACATTTACACACACGCACATCTACACGTACAATAAGCACATCTACATTAACAGCCAGTGCTGCTAACAATCTGTATCAAGCTCATTCTTACCTGACAGCTTCATATCACAAAATGCAGAACACTTGCACAGAGACACATCGATGTCGATATGACCAGCAATTTTACTAAGTATCCCACTTCCCTTTTTCTTTTCTACTGGCAAGAAAAGACTATCAACCAGAGTTATATTCACTGATACATTATCAATACGTCAACATGACCACTAATCTTACTAGACAGCAATGTGTAACTGTGCACAACTGTCAAGGCCACCGCTTTCAAATCACATACTACATGTCAACAGAAATGGTTAACAGCATTCACAACAGGAATACTAAGCTGGGAATATCAGAGTACTGGCTGTACAGCTGCAGCAGATCAAAGCATGCGTAAAAATTAATATGCAATTTAAGAATTGCAATATAAATCCAATGTCAAAAAAACAGAAAACACAAACTATTATCAATTAGCCACTGGTCATCATACATAGGCCGCAATACAAGTCTTTCCTGTCATTCTGTCCATCTGACCTGTACAAACTACTAATTTGAAAACAAAAAGGCATAAAAAATCCAAATTAGCACAAAAGTTAATAGACAGAATTTAGAGGTATTTGATACCCCTAAATTCTATCTACTAAAGTTCCCTAGATCAGTAGTAACCAGCATGTCAATTTTCATTTCAAAAAGTCAAAGATCAGGGTTCCAGTTGTGGAGCTGTAGGTGACATCAATATAATACACTGGCAACAGGCTGACATATTTTCCTAGCTGTATACAAGGCAACACAGAGTTGCTATAAGAAAAACTGATGATGCAGTTGATGACAATTTGCCGTACCAGCACCTAGAGTCCCATCGTTTGCAGTTAACGCAACATCTCGAATGTCAAGTTCTGCAAAGTTGTTATGTTCAACTGCAAAGTCCGACCGAGCAGCAGAATAACCCGACATTTCAATCTGCAGTGACGAGTCCTCAAGTGGTCGTGGTGGAGCCTGACTTACTGCACACACAAGGAGTACAAGGAGTCAGTCAGTACAAGGAGCAGCGATCAAAGAAAAAAGTGACGGGCAGATGCCTCATACAGCTCTGCTTACGCGAGTCAGACATATGACTAAAACACTTCACAATCTCGGAAGTGGCAGATGATTGCAAGAGCTAATGATACTACAGCACACTATGCCTTCACCAGCAAACAGTTAGACCCACGGTGCAGCCAGCAGACATACCACCACCCCAGTCAGTCACACTAGGTCTTCACTTTATAACCCGTAAGCTACTACTCATTTCCCATCTCACCGAGCACAGCAAGTTGAGTTGACCTAAGCACACAGTAGGTGAGTAACTTGCTCAAGATTGCTTGCAAATGGCCATGGTGATATTCAAACTGCACCTAACAGTTATAGCGATGACACACTGGCCAGTTTCAGGCGCCTGTTTCTGATCAGTCTGTCATACTTTTCTGGTGCCAGACTTTTTTGGTGCCAGAAACCGGTGCGCCAGACAGAGCATTTTCAATTTCATGCCGGAAACTGGCTGAAAAGCTGAACAGCAGTGCACAAAGGTCCCCACCTTTGTGCAGCACTTGGCCAGTCTGAGCAGATGATAAGCACTGCTCGTTTGTTTTGGAACAAATATGAAAGATGAAGTGGAGTGACAAAAGTATTTTTCGACTCATGGAACAGTACGAAAAAACGAATTTCTGTACAATGCATCATTAAAAACCCAATATGATAGAATCTTAAACAGAAGCATAATTGACAAGCTGCCGGTATCATTTGTCAGCTAAGTGTGTCACGGTTTCTGGCAACAGACAATTGGCGCCTGTGGTCAATCTGTCATCAACTTTATGAGTCTGACACTCTAACCGCCTGCACCTAATAAATGGCTTTCACTTTTCTTTCCTTCCAGCAAGTAAAAGACTATCAACCAGACTTATGTTCACTGATGCACTGTTGTTTTGGGCCCAATGTTTAAAAATTAGCAACAGATTTAGATCACACTTTAATAAAGTCTTTAGTCAACAGTCTTTAGTACTGTACTCTTAGCATCTTGATTAATACTAGCCTATAATGAAATTGTGTACTATGATGAAATGCATGCATGCTCTGAAAGTGGTCTCCACTTTACATAGCTTTGATTTTCAATAATCCTGTCAGGTTTACGTTTGAAAATTCCAAGCCAAGTACGCCAGACCTAAGTCTGAGACTAGGTTTGTGATGAAGAATTTATTACAAAAATAAAGTAACTGCATATGAATATGCGGAATATGTTGTAACTTACCTTTGAATGGGATTGGACACGGAAAGTGATTCATCTCAGCAATTGGCATATCTGGAAAATGCACAACAAACATATGCTACAATGTGAGCCAAATTATATAAGATTTTATTTTGCAAAGAGTTAATCAAGCAACAAATAAACAAGAGCACAGCCTCACATGAATAAAAGACTCAACTGTGACCTACTACGTATATAATGTAACCAAAAGATATTCTTAGACCTACTCTTACAATGTCAAGCATGTATCATATGTACCAGGAAGAGGTGGCTGTGGCACATCTAAATAACACTGCTTGTAATGGTTTTCACACTCGCTTGCAGTCCTGTACTGCACTTGGTCAGATACTTCGGACCTGAATCAGACCCAACAAACATCCAACACTCACAAAAATAACCACAAACGAGCATTGAAATAACTCGGTGTGCAATATTCAATCTTTTAATGTACAGTACTGATCACACTAATAAGTATGTTTCGTTTCGGCATACTGGGGACCAAGAAACAAAACCACAATTGACAAAGGTGTAGTTCTAAATAGCAGGGAATGCCTGCAACCTGCATAAATTTTTGCATGCTTTGCACTTTATTTTAACAGTGTAATACATACAAAATGCAGCACATTATAATTACTGTAAATCTGTAATCAGGGTTGGCAAGTTTTACCCACAGTAAAACCCACTTTAACCTGGGTAAAACTGGGCAAAACTCATTTTTTGACTGCAAAAAGCACTAGTTGCATCCATTTATGTCATAAACTTATAAGAATTGCTTTCTGGCAAGAATTTGACATAATGTGTTCATAAACAATCTTTTAAACATCGTTGAGGCTGATTAAAAATGCACACACATTAATCAGCCTCAATGAACATTGTGCAATGTTCACTATGAAAGCTGCAAATAATCCACTGAGCAGAGATTACAATGAACAAGTTAATGCTCATGAGATGCGCAAGAGCTTATGGCAGTTCCTGTTCGCAGCTAATATCGGTTTATCTCCATCCACTTTGTCGCACTTCGCACTTTACACTTCTGCAGCCAAAAATTGCACAAAATCACTCAAATCCTCTATTTTCCACAGTGTTTGAATTGCCGGGGGGTTAAACCCCCCAACTGTTTTCTCAACCCCCCTAACATACTGTCAAATTATGTACAGGAGGTCAGCTAAATGCTATATACATATGATTTACATCACAATTTTGGTCGGTCTCCGACTGTTGAAAATTTCAACCCCCTCAGCTAATTTTTCACAATTCAAACACTGACTTTCCAGATTCAAAGTCATGCAAGGTCATCGATGTTGATACCATTAATATCTGGTGGCATAGCATAGTGGTTAGAACATCGGTCCTGGCCGGTGGACTTTCCTTATCCTGCGCTAGACTGATGGATGGCTGCTTTGAGGGTACGGCGTCCGCTATCAGTCAACCAACAAGGCCAACTCAGGGGTCGGTTAAATGAGTAGTAACCCATTATATGGGTTACGGAAGGTGGGGACCTTTGTACAGCTGACTGGGCTGCCTGGCTGGCTGGTGCGCCAGCCTGTGTTTGCAGGCTGCACGCAGCGGTTGTGCAATCGATGGCTCTGGTTAGTGACGAAAAGCGTATTAGAGGTGTACGTCGCACACGACGATGCGCTATACAAATTGACAACCTGTACCTTTAATACCATTAACAAGCACATCACCATTGTCTGTTACGATAACATAGCCAAATTTTGCCAAAGAACCACATCATTCAACGCCATCTTACCTTAGGTTACCGCTAAAACAGGACACGGAATTCTAACACCTATTCCTAAATATACCCAGTCCTTTCCTCTTTCAGTAACCGTCAACATCGTAGTAATCGGTGCGGCAGTTATTAAGATATAGCCAAAAATGAACACTAACCTTTTCTTAACCCCTTTTCTATGAGTCCCCCAATTACGTAAAGGTGTCCCATTATCGATCGCCGATGATCGATGTCATATTTTTTCATTAAGTTTCCATAAAAACTGTATGTCACCAAAATCCCTATATATCGCACTAATAAATGTGATATTTAGTATTTCTCGTCATTTGTTCTAATTCGTCCAAAAGGTGACACACCCCTTTTCTATCTATTAAGTCAAAATTCACATTTTCCACTAAGTCCGGATATGCGAATCCGGTACCAATGGAAGGCTTGTTGTATAAGGATTCCAGCAGTCCAAACCATTTCCAAGTCCATTCAGTAGTTTGGCTAAAAATTAGGGTGTTCAGGCTAAGTTAATATACTACCGATCTCCATATCCATCGCATTACTAACGACTTAGTTGCGTGGCGCCCTCTGGCGAATGCTGTAGACTTATGCATACGCAAGGTGTACTAGTCAGGCTTGCACATGCCCCTCATTCTCCCTCTCGTTCGATGCGACCCCCTTCACCCAGCGGCACGAAATTTTGTCACAAAATACTAGAGACTCTAGAGGTTATCATGTGGTGAAAACTTGAAGTCTCTATCCCACCTGGTCTTGAAACTGTACCGGTTGTGACATCAGGATGGACAGACAGAATTACCATAGCTAATACGTGCTGTAGCTAGCTATGCTCTTGTGCGTAAAAACTAAAAAAACAGTAGCTGTAGTAGTGATATGGGATACAAGTACAAGTGCTACAAGTTACAACTAGTCAATAAGCAAGCAAATTAGTTTGTATTTAATTTGTGCTAGCATCAAGTCCAAAACTTCAACCTAAAATAATACTGCTGATCAACAGCGAAACATGAAAGTGCTTAAAGTGTGGTCTGTATTCTAAAAACACTTAACAAACCAGCAAAAAACCTCTACATCAAACATCAGAACTCCTCAGACAAGCAAACAAAATTGTCATCAAGAGTTTGTACTCTTTAACACATTAGCAAAATGTCAACTTTTTCACATACCATTTGTTTACTTACCTGTTTATCTATTTATGAATAATTCACAGTGTGCTGAAAAAATAAAAGGTATATCCTTACCATAAAATTATTTTTCAAAATACTGCAAATAATCTTGGCAATAACACTCTTGTAAATTATTTAGCAAATTTTTTTCAGCTTTAGCAACCACATCTACCCACCCAGCAGCTTAGCTCCTACACACAATGCACTACACTGTGTTAAGTCAAGAAAACTAATGTAAGTTTTACCTGGTTTTATCCACTTTTGCCAGGTTTAAACCAGGTTTTACCAACTGTGCTGGGCAAAACCGGTTTTATTTGGGTTAAATG
>Ga0209671_1000656_pt1 | contig 24482 bp, 13 predicted proteins | sample WorMetHERISLAND2_2_FD_187401 | JGI IMG/M metagenome (GOLD analysis project Ga0209671, IMG submission 187401) | Marine gutless worms symbiont microbial communities from Max Planck institute for Marine Microbiology, Germany - Olavius geniculatus... | ecosystem: Host-associated > Annelida >... | reverse complement strand
ATTATTTTTTTTAACCCTCGGTACTCCGTTCCCGAGGGAGCCTAAGCCTATTATTATTATTATACTCGGTTTATAATGCATGTTAGGTCTTTCACAACATGAAGAATTTCAAGCGCAAAATTAATCAATTGTCAAATTAAATTAATTGTCAAATTAATTCAGTTATTTATATTTGCTGTGCTATGGCCCCATTGCTTCATGTTTCTCTGGGCCATTCAGTAGATAGCATTAGTTTAGTGATGATTGTCTGGAGGTTCAACTTCGCGGGGAATATTATCATATGATGATATTGTTTACTGCAGCTCGAATTGCATACATATGTGCGAGCAGTTCTTGCTGTTGCCTGAGAGCTTGTTAGTTTAGGTAAAATTGTTATAGCCTTGTATTTTATGTCTAGTGTTATGTATAGGCTTTTGTTGACTACGGCAAGTTTATTTGTTTTCGGCTTAATTTTATCGGGTTCTTTTATTAGTTGATTATGTTACAGTTGCCACTACCAGTGCAACAGATTGCTTGAAATATTTGTCTTTAAAATGGCATATTACATGTCTGGTGTAATTTTTAACTCTACACATTCACTCTGTTAAACGTTTTGTTTACTATTAAATCTGTGATGTGAATGCTGTTGTTTTTGCAGTGCTTTCTATTGTGCTGGACCACAGCGAGCCTTTTTGTTGTTTATGATATTGTGTTAGATGTAACTCTTGTAAAAGCTAAGCATGGCTTGATGATCAACGTGTGTCAGGCGTATCCGGAAGGTCAGTCTAAAGAGAGGCGGCGTGCAGCGATTGCTCAGGCGTTAGCGGGAGAAGTGAATGTGGTACCACCTTCCCGTCTTCTCGCTCTGCTCGGACAGTCACTGAAATGGCAGCAGCATCAGGGCCTTCTGCCACCAGGTAGGAGCATTACATTGCAGTTGAGATGTGGTGGATTTTTAATAACCACTTCATTGCTTGCAAGTTTTCTACAGAGTGTAGCATGAAATAATTTTAAAAATCTGTTAGTGTTTTCCTATGATGTAGACCAGAAGTTTATTGCATTTTTTGGACTCTGTAGTTTTTGAATGAGGTTCTGAAGCTGCTTCACATCTGTCTGTTGTTACTCATGGCCCAACGCAATCACCAGTACACTATTGTCACGGTTTGACTAGCTTATCACTGGCACACTGTTTCTGTATGTAAAAGCATGATTTTTTATCACCATCAAAGGTATTTTCATTACCTTTCAGGTATCTGTTTCAAAGATGACTTTATTTTTTTCTCCTCCAAGTGAACCTAGTCAATGGAAGAGATAATGCATTCATTCGATTCGTCATTCTGTGAGTGTGTGTGTGGTCTGTGACATCACAGCAACAACGCTGATAGCAAGAGCACTATGCTTATGGCTGATCACAGTGGGAAAGAAAGAATTGTAATTAATTGCAGTAATGCGTTTGAATTACTGTTTTTGTAGGAATTTACTAGGAGGAGATTCGCACTCTCGTAAGCACCTTCTAGTTTATTTTTTGTCTTGTTCAAGGTACAACGATTGACGTATTTCGTGGCAAGGCAGCTGTTCGTGAACAAGAGGAGGAGAAATATCCAACACAGCTCAGCAAAACCATCAAGGTCTGCAATGCATCTGACCTTTAATACATCACATTTTTATTTGGTTTCATATTGTCACGTATCTATCATGTACTATCTGTCAGTTTTTGCTTAAAGTCAATTTGTGAGCATTATTCAGTTCATGCAAGAAGTGAACTGTTACAGGAAGACTTTTGGATACTAGGAGTTTTCCAGCCAATAGTGTCAACACATAAAAGGGTGAAATATCGACATTTGAATATATTGTTATGCATCGTCTGTTACCTGGAGCCGCATTGTGGCTTATGATTGATTTATTTCATCATTTGCCTACGGTATTGCGGTTTCATGTCATCTGTTCATGTGTGTGTGTTTCCATGCATGTCTGTTGTGAAAGTCAGGAAGGGCAATTGCTTTCTTTTGAATTATGGGCTGTCCACAAAAAATTTTGGTCGGAAAATATTTGTCCAAAAATGCGAAATGGTGGCTGAAAAACCTCCGCTTTGGGGAAATTTTTTCGGAAAAAAAGATTGAAATTTTGACCACTCATGATCTCCTCTGTTGGAAATTTGCAGCTGTCTTTTGGAAAATTGCAAGTTCCTGCGCTGCCTACTTTATTTAACCCACACCATTTCTGGTCTGTCAGTAGCGGATTCTCACATCGTGTGTTGTTCATTGTGTGTGGTTCAGTTTGGTCAGAAGGCTCACGTGGAGTGTGCCAGGTTCTCACCGGATGGCCAGTACTTGATCACTGGCTCGGTGGACGGTTTCATTGAGGTCTGGAACTTCACGACCGGCAAGATCCGCAAAGATCTTAAGTACCAGGCGCAGGTCTGACTTACACTAACCAGTCTGCGGCATTGCATCGGTCTCTGTCTAAAGGTTAAAAACGTTAAAGGTGGTAAAGACTCTTTAACTTGGAGCTACAGAGCAGCCATATGGGATCACACAGCGTTACCTGCCACCCCTCAAAGTGAAACCGCCCCATTTTAATTCTGGCCAAACAGGTTGGTACTCAATTCACCTATCCTGGAGAGATGAAAGGCTGAGTTGATGAAGGTGGTACTGAGATGGTTTACCCGTTTGCAAATAGTCACCAATTCTAGTAGTAAGCACTTGATAGAGGCCGCCCAACTGGAAGTTGAGTTCATGATCTTTCGATCGTCAGTTTAGTGTCTTGACCACCATATGTGGCTTCTGTCTGCTTCATAATGATGTGGCTTGTATCTTGACAACCATGGGTGAGTGGGCAAATGGAATTTTTCATCCCATGATCTCAAGCAGATTAGAACTTGAAACTGTATGTACAAACTTTTCAGTCTGTGTGTCAGCAAAATATATGTTCTGCATGAACTCGTACAAGACTGCTGCATGTGAGATGTCATTGTAATTTGTGCTGTCACAGTGTTAGATTTTATTTAATTTTATTTGGTATGTTCTGGCGTGTATGCTGTGTAGGACAACTATATGATGATGGATGATGCAGTCCTCTGTCTGTGTTTTTCCCGTGACTCTGAGATGCTTGCCACCGGAGGACAGGATGGAAAAATTAAAGTAATATTTTTTCTGCTGTTGTTATGTTAGTTGCATTATCCTTATTTTGCAGCCAACTTTGCAGTGTCATAGACTATTTGCCTGGCAAAGATGTTAAACAATCATCCTGTTTATAAGGCTTAGATTATTTAGTGCTTTGACAGAGTTTGTTAAGTATTAGCAACAGCATATGATCTGTGACAAAGATGTGCTGCAGCCGTTCGAAGCAGTTTTTCTTTTAGCCCATAAGAAATTGTGTTAATTTGAGAAAAGTAGCTTGCCTGTCAATCAAAACCCAAAAGTACCGGCATTAGAAGTTGTGAAGGCATGGTGAAAGAATAGCTGCAGCCTAGAGTCCCGACAGGGGAGAATTGAGCTTGGATTTGTTGTAAGACCTCAGATGGGTTATTTCCGGCATTTAAAAACCTACAGTGTATTATCATGCTCGATCTATTTTAAACTGTTTTACTTTTTAGGGACCTGGCCGTCACCTGGAAAAGTTGAAAATTGTTGCAGTAATAATAGTAGCAGCATTGGCAATCAAAAGTTTTATCTTACTGATGTGCGGATTGAAGGCTTAAGTTTTCCTGTTGATGGCATGTTGTTGTAACAGTTAAGATTATGTGCCACAGTGCGGGCAAGTTGATTAATTCCTGTGCAGGTATGGAAGATTCTGACAGGTCAGTGCCTGCGGCGTTTTGAACGAGCTCACAGTAAAGGTGTCACTTCAGTGTGCTTCTCAAAGGACAACAGCCAGTTGCTTAGTGCCTCGTTTGACCAGACCACCAGGTTCCCAGTCGCTTTATAATTTCTCCACAATAATTTTTACGCGTGCCAGCGTCTTAGCCATGACCTGGGAGTTTGTCTGTCTGTCCATCAGTCACACTTCTGTATTGTGTCAAAACGGTGCAAGCTAGGATCACCAAATTTCACTGTGGGCTGCCCCAAGGACTCTAGTTTTTTGTGATGAACTTTGGTGCTGCTGGGTGAAGGAGTTCCGTTCAAATGAGAGTGTCAAAGAGGGGTACCCCTCTAAAGGACGTTATTTTGCCACTATAGGCTTGTTTCATGTGAAAACGGTTGCAGATAGGTAGAGACATGTTGCTTGTAACAAGCACTGGTCACAGGCTTTTTTAGTTTTATCAACATTGACGACCTTGAATGACCTTGAACCCACAAAAATGGGGTTTTGGGCAAATTTTTCCGCAATTTTTGGTTGCAGCGCACATTTCAGGAGTGAACTGCGATGAAATGGCTGGAGATGGACCAAAACAATCTGTGCACGAAATTTTCAACATCAAACATAGATTTTAGTAGTCTAGTCCCGACCCCTTAAGTTTAAGGAGGCCTGCGTACACGAGCATCAAAGAGTGGTACCCCTCTAAAAACTGGTTATTTTATTGATATTGGCGTGTCTAACGTGAGACTTTGTAGATTGGCATAGACATGCTGCTTATCGTAACAAGCACTGGTGACGAGCTTTTTAGCAGAATTAACAATGATGACCTTGAATGACTTTGAACCCCAAAAATAGGGTGTTTTAAAAATGTAGTGTTTTTTGCAATTTTCAGCTGGGGTGCACATTTCAAGGGTGAATTGTGATGAAATGGCTGGAGATAGATTAAGACAGTGTGCAAACAGAAACTGCTAAAGCTGTTGCACGTCTCATGAGCTTTGCTCAAATTACACCTCATTATTGTTATTACGCATAATTTCTCTACGTAAGCCATTCTACTTATAGGTACATATTTTGCCGTAGCATGGTTTGTCTCTCTGTCGTTTGTCACTTTTGTGCGTCCTGCTTAAATCGTTCATCGGATTTGGACAAGTCGTTTGGCGTGCACATTTGTGGGGACATATTGCGTTGGATGGAGGTCCATAATTCTCATGGGAAGAGGGGATTTGAGGGTCGAATTCCCCCCAGCCAAAACATGCTATTGCAAATTGCTGACTGCCGCTGGGTGAATAGAAATGAGGGGCAATTCTGCCTTCTACCAGATTACTTTGGTGCTTATTATCTCTGCCACAGAAGGAGCTTATGTGACAGTATCTGTTTGTTTGTTTGTTTGTCAAAAAACGTTATGAACGAACTGAGCATTAACTAGTCAGGCTTCGGTGGACGCATGTTTCAGAACAGAGATCCGGGATTTTTTTGACAAATTTTCGATGGTGGAGGCAATTGTGATGATGGTAGTAGTAGTAGAAGTTGGCAGTGCATAGCTCTTTATGGGAAATCCATTACAGAGCTACAGAGCATCACCTGCCATATTGGATGTCTGCTACCCAACACCTGTAGGTGAAAGTGCCACACCTTAACCCAGGCTGGTACTCAGTTTATCTGTTATTTTCAGTCTGCCTATTTTGCCCCCTAGCATCTCTCTCTAGTGTGTCCCGATTCTCTTGTGAGATTCTGGTGCTGTATACATTGGTACTTGCTTGCTTACTTACTCAGTGTGAGAGAAGGTTGAGTTGGCCTTGATCGTTTTGTTACATACTGAGATGATTTACCTGTCCACAGACTCACAACTGTTCAAGTAGTACTGTAGTAGCCAATTGGTAGTGATCTGTCCAGTAATTAAACTTATGACCTTTTAGCCATAAGTTCAGCATTCTAACTGTTTATGCCATGTCACAAGCAGTGCTTTGCTGTGGTGTGCTGTTGCAGGATTCATGGTCTAAAGTCGGGCAAAACGCTGAAAGAGTTTCGAGGTCACACGTCGTTTGTCAACAATGCTGAGTTTGCTGCTGATGGACATCACGTCATCACGTATGTCGCACGATTTGATGAATTATATCGCATCCTTCATGTGCATGTATTAATAGTGTTGACTAACATAAGTTTTATACTTTTTCATCCATTTATAGTTCTATGCATTTATTTGAGGCAACAAGACCACATAAGAAAGCCTGTTCAATAAAACACACTGCGAGCAACAAAAAATCTGAAAGCCATTACTGTGTCTTGTTTGTGACTAAACTAGAAAAGCAGTCGTAGCCCGCAGGTACCTCCGCCAAAGCAAAGCTATTTGCCAGGTGGCATCACCATCTTCGCTTTGCCAGCGGTTCTCTTATGCTCCCTTTAACGCAATGGTAACGAAAATTTCAAAGTGATCCAGAATCCAGGATTCCTGCCGGATCACCCCCAAAATTTAATCACTTGTAGTTTATGCCATGCCCGACATACCCTCAAAATTTCAGAAAGGTCCGTCCATAACTTTTTGAGTTATCTGTGTGACACACAGACAGACAGACAGACAAAAATCGGCAAAAAATTACCTCTTTGGCGGAGGTAATTAACACCGTGTAGAGGTGATTGGAAGTGCTGTTGGACCTATTAGCACATGTTTGTCAGAAAATCTTGACACTGCTTATTTACAAGGCTTATTCCATACATGTGCATAGTGCCAAAGTATGACTTTGACATTCACCAATTCAACAAACAAATTTTGCTTTTTATATCATCATCACCATAGAGTGTATGCTAATGCATGTATTATATTTGCATATGTCGTAACTTGTAAGTATTTAAAGACATTAACATACAGAATTGAAATCATTCTTGCTTCATTTGTTTAGCTAATAAATACTGTAGGCTTATTCTGTTGTGATTGTGTGACTGAAGGTGGCTTAGTGGTGTAGCACTTAGGATCCTGTTTGTGGGTTTGACTGCAGTCCAGTCGCTATCAGGTGGTTACTGCCTGGATGGGGACTGTCTGCAGATGGCTAAACCATCTCCATATATAACCGTCACGAAAGTCAACTCAGCCTTCCGTCTATTTGGAGCATGTAAATCAAGTACCGACCTGCTTGGCTTAGATTAAGGTGGGGCATATTCACCTCCAGATAACACAATCTGATACTACCAGTACATGAAAGGTGATGATGTTCCATGATGACGTTTAACCTTTATAAGCTAACTAACACATTCAATTGTCACGAATGCTAGAGCAAGTTCAGATGGGACAATAAAGGTGTGGAACATCAAGAGTACAGAGTGTTTGAATACGTTCAAGTCACTGGGAGGTCTGGCTGGCACTGACATCACTGTGCATAGCATTCATCCTCTGCTGCGTAATGTTGAACAGTTTGCTGTCTGTAACCGATCCAGCACTGTCGTCATCATGAACATGCAGGGACAGGTACGCTCAGCTCTGTGCCACAGATTTTCTTCATCTCTTGCGTTTTGGCAGTGTATTTTCGGTTTCTTGAAGTATGCCTGATCATCCTTTTTATGTCCTAAGTATAATATGTTATATAGTATAGAAATGGTTTGTTCTACTTGCTGAACGTTTCAACAACTTAACAGTAACAGATTTTCATGTCATAATGTGCCTCTGACACATTTTTGCATGTGTTTTTGATGACTACTTTTTGGTTGTAATGATAATATTGTTAATGGTTTGTTTGCCAGTTTTATGGGTAGACAAAATTGGGCAACTACTGATCATCTGACATCCCCTTAATTAGCCTGTCAAATGAAAGAAAAATATGCTGTAGATGAGTAGTATGCTTTTTCATGATTGGAAATTGTTGGTGTGCACAGATTGTGCGCAGTTTTTCCAGCGGCAAACGAGAAGGCGGAGACTTTGTATGCTGTACGCTGTCTCCACGTGGAGAGTGGATTTACTGCGTCGGAGAAGATATGGTTCTCTACTGCTTCAGCATCACCACCGGGAAACTGGAGCGGACACTGACGGTAAGACCAGGATATCACAAATGCACTTTATTCATATAGTTGTGCTGCGGTAGCTAGATGTTGATGGAAGTTGATGGACCCTATTTAGACAGCAGCAATTCGGCATTAAGTATTGAAACATCGATGAAATCTTCAGTTTACTTGACTGTTTTCCAGATTTTTCGTGCTCGTTAATTTTTTGTTTGTTCCAGTGTTCTTGTGCCAGATTTTGCATACAGCTTACACAAATGATTTGTCGTTTGACTCTAAAAATAAACTACATTTTTACAATCACAGCAAATTTTGTAGCAGTTATGCGCTAGCCTATACAACTATTGTGATACAAATTCATGCACTTTAGAAGTAGCAGAGCAGTAGCAGCAGGATTGGATTCAAGCGACATGCTTCCGGCTTGGTGGTGTAATAGTTAGGACATTGGACTTGGGATCAAAAGGACACGCGTTCAACTTCAAGCTGGTCTAGTACTTGAATGTGTGACTGTCTGCAGACAGGTTAACCCATCTTGGTACATAATGGACACCAAGGTTAACTCAGCTTTCCATCACTGCAGGGTAGGTAAATTGAGTATCGATTTGTTTGGCTGGGGTTAAGGTGGGGCACATTCACCTATGTCGGGTGGCTAGTAATACTATGTAATCCCATGTGGCAGGTGACGCTGCGATTGACTTCCCGTGGAGAGCTATGTACATTGTACAACCTTTAAAGGTCCATGGACACCAAAATTGACTTACCATTTTCCTAAAAGAGCACAATTTTCTGAGAATTTTGACAGTAATATCGGCACCCAGCGTTTTGTCAACACAAAGAAGCTTACATTTGAAATCGAAGATTTCCGAAGATGACGCAGAAAATGAGACGCCGTATTGACAGGCTGATGACATCACCGCGTATACTCGTAGTCAATGTAAAATACGCACAGAAACATTTAGCACTATAGAATCACATTGCTTACCTATGTACTGCTGCAGTTGTCATGCGACACAGCATTTTTTGCCGTTAAAAATATTAAAATTATTTGGTAAACACTGACCAGTTACACGCGGTGATGTCACTTCCGGCCACTGACCTACATAAATTATTTTGCATAACGTAACGTAACGCCGCATTTTATTACAATTTTTGCATTATTTTCATATATTTTTAAAGCTTAAACCAACATATTATATATGCAGGGTGAAATGTCTAATTCAGATCTACGTAAATTTCACAAGTGAGTTTGACCGTGGCCATGGACCTTTAACCCTTTGTGTCTTTTGGCACAGGTTCATGAGAAAGACGTGATTGGCATAGTTCATCACCCACATCAGAACCTCATTGGTACGTACTCCGAGGACGGTCTGCTCAAGCTGTGGAAGCCTTGATGATGTGTTCTGCCATCCTTCCTAGCCTCAGGGACATCATCGTCACATGACTATCTCTGGAAGCCGTGATGACGTGTTTTCTGATCCTAGCAGCCTCACACGGACATTATCATCACTTGGCTGCAATGAACAGGGATCATCTGTACAGCTGTCATGTCTGACATTCCTGATGATGGCTTTGATTAGCCCTGTATGTGCTGGATATTGATTTGTACCATGAACCGGGTACCCGGACCCGTTTCCAAAATTCATTACCTGGTTCCAAATCTGGGCAATTGGTGCCCATTTTTTGGCACTGATTACTGATAAAAACCGATAAAAATCGCACTTCTTGCAGCTTTTGTGGTGACGTTCTGTACTGCAGTGGAGTTTAACCTCAGCCGTTTTCGTTGATTAACATGTCTGATTTCACATGTTGTAGACGTTTTACGTGAAAAACCTAATCTCGTGGAAAATATTGGGTGATTACTTTTAGATATATATATATATGTCTTTTCACTGTCGTTTTTCCTTGCTCTACAGTACTGGTACTGGTTCCTAAAATGAGTAATGCTGCAAATCACTAGTGCTGGACTTCAGTATGAAGGACGTGGCAATCAAGTGCAAAACAGACAGATTTTTGACAGAAATGTTTTGCATTTTATTTTACACGTAACCAAATACAAAACATTTTAGATGAATTTTCAGTTAAAACATTTGCATAAATGTTTCGAGAAAAATGTAGCATGTTTGCACATGGCTTGCAGATTAGGGGGTGTTTACATGTAAAATAAATATAGATTTAAGAGTCTGGTGCCTTTGAAAACACTGCGCTGTGAGTAAGTAAACGTGTCCACAGTATCTGTCTGATCTTGGTTTAGCATGTACAGCAGGCCAGTGACCAGGTTTTTTTAAAGGGGTGTTCTTTACAGCTGCCTCTACAATCTCCCAGTGTGGTCGTGGCTTTGACCACAGCCACATTTTTATTTTATTCATTTTGAGCTAGAAAACTGCATCTGATAGTGACGTTTTACTTTAATTTTATGCAGTGCTTGCTAGTTTCGGCTGACAGGAGATGGAGGAGGTGTAGGCCTAACATAGTGGTAACGGGCTGTGTCTGATCAACAAAGTTGCTCTGCACCTAGCCAGATTAGTAGTTGCTTGAATGGGTGACTGTCTATCTCAGTATGAAACCAGCCACCACCTTGGTCAACTCAGCCATCCATCCTTGCAGACTAGGTAAATCGAGTACCAGCCTACCTGGATGGAGTGAAGGTGGGTGCATTCACCTGTGTTGGGTGGCAAGTAACACTGTGATTGCATATAGCAGGTGACGCTCCGTAGCCCCAAGAGGGGTTTCCTATAAAGAATCACCTTTGTAGGTCAAACAGCACACTGTGTTATTGTCATGGTGATTTAGTTATGTTAATGCATGTGGGGAGGGGGAAAAATGCCTTGAGGATGTTGAAATAAAGTGTGAAATGTTCGACACAGTTAATGAGTTTGTAAATGGGGAAGAGAAGACAATTTTACGCACATATTTGTGATATTTGCACAAAAGCGACAGTCACACCACAAGCCATGCTACAGTTCAGTTGACAAGAACACGACTCTTTGTAGACCCCTCAGCCACGCCGCTGACCCATTTTCGGCTGTCTGCGTGGAAAATTCGGCTGGCAGTGGCGCCAACATTCTTCGACGGTGGCTCGAATCGGTGCCACTCAGTCAAGTCAAAAGTCAAATAAACGATAACTAAATGTTGTAATAGGCGTTTTTTTAAATATTGAAGCTTGATGACATGACTGCAAATGAGAAGTGCTCACACCGCGGCAGTACTTTTAGACGTTTATTTTTGTGAACGGCTGCATATTTGACTTTTTGCAGTATAAATTATAAAAAAAATACAAGTTTTAGTACATGCACAGCAAAAGTTTGAATATTTTATTTGTATTCTGGCGGTGCCTTGTTAATAACGGACATGCATTGGAAGTAGTGCCTCCTACTACATCAGTGATTAAATAATATGCTGTCAAAAGCATAAACGTAAAAACATTCCAGAAAAAATGGGGAAAACGTTACAAAACGTAAAGAAAACGTGACGCGGAAAAACGTTTCAAAAGCTGAATAAAAAACGTTGGCCATAATTTGTTCAACCTCCTTGCCCAATGCCTAATGCTGTAGGTGCATTATACCTGGAACTATTGTTTAGAGACAGCGATAACATATTGTTTAATTTCAATTCAACCAAATGGTGATAAGACCATAGCACAATAAGTGTACTAAGTAAACTACAATTATTACTGTGATAATTATTAGTTTCTGTGGTTTCAAAACTGCTTCACTTTTTTGGTGGAATTTTCAATGCACGTTATTTTAAATATAAAAAGACGTTGAGAAAATAAAAAAAAAACGTTACAAATTGTTAAAACATGCCAATAATAAAGACGTATTTAACGTTTATAGCCAACCACATTTAAGAAACGGTCAAACTTATGGTACGGTTGTTTTCTGTCTGTCCGTCAAGTCATGGAAGAAAACTTTTTACTGGAATAATTAGCCCTGCGCAACATTTCAGCAGTCTAGTGCAAGGGGAACATTTTCAAATTCGGGGTTGATTGGATGGTAGGTATGAAAAATGTGCGTTTTCCAACAGAAAACTGGCCATATCTTGGAAATGGTGAAAGATACGGCCAAGTTTACTATTAATTACTAATAGGAAGTGGTGTACGCCCTTTCAGATCAAATTAAAATCATCAACCTTGGATGACCTTGAAAGTCACCGACAACCAATATGGCTGACTATCCTAGAAACAGCAGGCTTCTTATTTAGTTCTATGATCAAAAGTATCACCTGATCTGTAATAAGCCTACTTGGCGTAAAGATGTGTTGCAACACATGAAATTAGTTTATTAAAACACGTTTCAACACAGTGTGTATGGACTACGGAGTCCCGTAGTTTTGGGTAATCAAAACTCAGATAAATTATTAACTTGACGACTAGGCCACTGCAAGCTGCGGCACGCCACAAAAATTTCGGCAGCGGCGGCCATTAATTTCGGTGGCGCACCATCTGTTTTTCGGCTGGTAGCGGCGGCAGATGATGCCGGCTGGTGGCGGCAGCACGAGTCGGCGGCTGAGGGGTCTACTACTATGGCTTGATTAAGCCACACAAATCTTTATCTTAACAGTGACACAGCCACTATTGAGAGCAGGTGGAGAACTGCAGCCTTTCAAATAGTAACAACCTGTTGCTTGGGGGATCAAGTGTGGATGCATAATTGTTTACCATGAATACCAACACACTACTGCAGTACATAAGAATGCACAAATTTGTAGCGAAATTTCAAATTTTTCCGCACTGCCAGGGTATCAATTACCCTTCCCGTAATTTACTCTTTTTTTCATTGGGTAAAACAGAGGAATCGCCAATTCCATGGTATTAATCTGAGAATTTCTGCAGTTTTGCAAAGCACGTGCTTCAGCGTAATCATGCACCACTGCAGTGCACAATTGCAGTTAGTTTAAAATGAGATTATGCACAATACGACATGACTACAAGTACTATCCACATGCTGTACACTATAGCAACAGTAACAGACACCATTTATATTTAACTTGCACTAGATAAGAAGAACTGTAGTGCATTAAACACTGTCATTACTCACTGGACTGGTTTCACGTATCACATGTAACTTTTTAAGTGTATATTAAAAGTTTTTGATGACATCGTGAGTGCAGTAAGTTATATAAACCACAAGATCTTGCACTGGTACTGTCTTCACAATTTTCGGCTGCCGTCATGCATCATAGAGCAAATTATGGTGTAGTCTAAGCAACCTGAGCGTGGTTTAATTATGATACTGCAATGTCTGACTGGTATAATCTCATACTGTATACTCACTCACCCATGCCAGGAGTGCGATGTCTAGTACAAGCACACTTTTACATGACAGTTTAAATGACAACACAGCAAAAGTCTGGTGCTATCAGCCATCAAAGCTCATGCGGCTGATGATGCCGCGTACGGTCGAGGCAAGCGTTGCGTGCTCATGTGGATATTCTGAGATCAAAGTGTGTAGCTTTGTCATGTATGTGTCCACCGTGTCCAGAGTTGGCAACTCGTTCGTTCCTAGCAGCACAGCCGAAAGATCTTTACCGAACAGTTAGCATAAGACATATCATTAAGCTCAGTATGCTTCTTAACTATACACCCTAGCCCATAAGAAAAAACAATCGCATCATTTATCATGTCTTTGCCAAAATGTGACTGATTTTCAAAATTCTTTCACTGATAGCCTTGTGAGACAATCTGCCACAACACCATCATTCCCACTGCACTTGAAAGATGTCGCTACACTACCATGTAAAATATATTTTTGAAAAATTGTGCCAACCAATGCACAGCAATTAACAAAGGACCAGGCCTACTCAACAGCTCCTGGGCTTCTACATTGGGCAACACAGTCGAGGTCACAACCTGGCAGTGGAATTCGTGAGAAGTTGGCAACGAGCGTCGTGCGGAGTAGATCAAGATGCTGCTGCAGAGCGGCGTTGTTGCTGCGCTGCTGGGTGGCCTCAACCTCCAGCTTGTCAATGGCCTGCTTCATGTTGTCGACATGCTTGCTCAGGATTGCATTCTGCTCCTCGTACTCGGTGTTCTGACGACGCAGCTGACGAAGCTCCGCCTCGCGCACTGACAACCAGATGGTTACAGGCCGCTATTATGACAGCCGGTATTCTGACAGCAATGACTGACGTCCTCAGCCATAGCTTCACGGACTGTCAGTCGACTAACTAGCCTCTCAAGCATACCAAGTAGATCACCATGGGTAGCCTTTGGCAATTTTTGTAGTTACACGCACCACTGTTGAAGCTATTACCTATACTGTACACTAACTTGTGTTGTGCATTATTGTTACATAAAGCTTTGAAAACACTAACCTTAACCATAACCCAATCCACTGGATTAAACTGAACTGATATATTTCAGTTCAGCTAATTTCTGTAACTCTGTACACGTCTTTAGTTCAATAGTTTGGACATGACAACACAGAAAACAGTCTTGTACGTCTTTCTTCACAAATAAGAGATAAAACTATTACTTTTGCTGCTACGCACAACACAGACCATTTTACATGTAAATTAGGGCCAGCTAATTTCTACCCCAATTCTCAATCTCAGCAGATCCCTGTCCTGAGCACTCCACATCCACCATTCCACCAATTCTTACTCAAGTCCCATATAATGAAGTTGAGATAAAATTATTACTACTTACTGCCACTGTTGTTATAACTAGCTGACTTTAACAAAGTTGCGTCGAGTTATGATTGGAAAACCAAAAGTGAATTTTCAAGAATTCTCAAGATCATTTACGAGCTGGACACAATTTCTGTCTTCAACATCAAAGCAGTGAAAGAATCGGGAAAAGGGAATAATTTTTAACATTAAAAACAAGATGCAACAGCATCACAAACTTTTGTTGTGGTCTAGAAATTCTTCGGTGAATATTGGAATGTCAAACGTCGGGATGTCGTCATCACCGCGCTGTCGCTGTTCACCGCCAGCCTGTTATCAAGCAAACAATCAATAAAAATGACTCATAAAGTGACTGTTACCAATGGTTTACAAGACAAAACGTTAAGTTAAAACCTAAATAATGTCTACCATTATGCTACTATGCCACCCCTACGACATGAAAATAAAGAACAAACACTGTTGCTGTTTCAAGTGCTAGAATTATAAACATAAGAAGCTAGCACAGTATAAATGGACATAAGAGAGAGACAGGCAGCTCACCGTGGATGTGGCACCATTCACAGCAGCATGGGAAGAGTCAGCATCATCTGTCAATAGATTGCAGGTGCATTAACCACTTACACAACATACATTCCATAGAATTCTTTTCATGTATGCATACAAAGCAAATGAAATGCACTAAACTCACATTGTACAGTTCACAAAATAAGAAAAAAATAAACTGTCAGTTTGTTTGCATTGTATGGTACACATACATGCAATTAAACTGTTATTTCATTTCCATTCAGTTATTAACATTCTTTGAATTAAATACAACTCAAATGAGCTCAGATTTCAGTTCATTTAACTGTTACTTTGTAAATGTGTTTAGTGATAAGAGCTCTACAAAAATTCTCTCCAAGACACAGCAAACTTCATATAAAGAATGTCACTTTTTAATCATAACTGTCTACAGAAATCGCAACAGCAACCAAATACAGCAGAATACAGAAACAACACCAAAGGCAATGCTAATCAGCTGTTGCCTATCCTGGAAAATGACCAACATATAAATAACCAAATAAATGAAAAAAATGACAGAGAACACACAATATGAACAAGTCCCAAATCTTGGCTCCAGTTATACAAGCAGTCTCAATAGTAACCGTTACCTCAACAGCTGTTCAAAGCAATAAAAAAAACAAAAAAAAACTTAGAAAAAGAAAAGCAAAGACAGATGTAAACCTTTGTTCTTCCTGTCAAGCTGTTTTCTCAGAAACAGCTGGTAAGCTTCGGTCTGATGATAAGACTCAAGTTCCTTAGAGTAGCGCTCTTTATCTTTCTCCGCTTCATCAAGGTAGCGCTGGTAACAGACCACATATGAATAAGTGAATGAATAAATCAATGAATACTGAAAAAATAACTATACCCCCTTACTTTACAATAGTCTGACTCTTGATGATTTTTCAACTGTTGACAAATTCACGACCACTATCACTTTTCACACAGTGCATACTGCACAGAAATTATAAAGACAAAAACAAAATGGCATCCACCAATATTATATTATCTTCAAAAGTAAAACCTGTTTTTCATCAGCTGGCAACTTTGTCCACTCCGCTCCAAGTAGTTTTGTAATTTCTGAAAATGTGAGAGTTGGGTTGTCAGCTCGAATCTTCTCGCGTCTGTCATTCAGAAATCTAACATAGCCAGTCAGCGGCTGTTTGGGTGCATTTAGATCACGAGTTCGTTTGCGCTTCTTCCCTTTCGGCCAACCACCTTTCTTTCTCTACAGTATGAAAAAACAACAATCAACTACATATCGAGTTTCCAATGTAAGTAGCCAAATGCGTACTTTTCTATCACAGTATTAAAATAGCCATAAAGTGCTGGGCAATTATAACATGATCAGAATATAATTAGCGAAGTGCCCAAAGTGATAAACAAATTGTAATCTGATCTTAAAATGTTAGAGCTGTGAATAAAGAATTACAAAGAACTAAGTCTGATAAAAAGTCCAGTAATAGATGAAATCAGTCTGGAGAGTACTGGTTCCAACACTTTATGAAAGCATGCATCTAGTCTACCAACATGAAATCTATGCCACTGCCCACTGATAAAACAAGAAGCCCAGCTGTTGCTAGGATAGCTGACTAAGTGACCATACTGGTTGTCAGTGACCTTCAGGGTCATCTAAGGTCAATGATTTCCATCTAATCTGACAGGGCATATGCCACTTCCTATTAGTGATTAATAGTAACTTTGATCGTATCTTACACCATTTTCAAAATATGGCCACTTTTTGTTGAAAAACGCAAATTTTTCGTATCCCCTTTATTCAACGCCCAATTTGAAAGTGTTCCCCTTAAACTAGATTGCTGAAAATTCGCAAGCGTGAGTTTCACACACATGGCTAATTATTCCTGCAAAAAGTTTTTCTCTTCAACCTACCAGTTAGCCAGGGTACATCTGTTACAGATGGACAAACAAACAGACAGACAACAACCATGCCAATAGCTCAACTGTTACTTTCAAGTACAGTTGGCTAATAATGTGTAAAAAAACACACACACAAACCTCTTGTGCATCAGCTGATTCGTGATCGGACATTCGACCTGCAAATAAAACAAAATAAGTTTATTCTGCAATGAGATTGCAGCCATTAATTGTAGAAAAGTTACATAACAGTAAATACAACAATCCATAAATCCAGCAATAAATCAAGCACTAATAAACACACAAAAAAACACAAATAGTGAAAATTTTTGCCGTAAATGTTAAATAAAAATACGACAAGTATCTTCACCATTTTTACCAGTGTCAGCAGTTCAAAATAACCAAACACTGTCACCACCAACCTTGGGTTCAATGCCTCTTAGCAGTATAATCTTTTGGCTACACTTGGTTCTGTCACTGTCCAAGGTTCTGTCATATGTATGTTAGCTGTGCACCACGGGGCAAGTACTCCGCCCACTTTCAATTCAGAAATGTACTGACTACTGACCATGCATGTCCTGAGACTCAGACGCTGCAGATTGTGACCGTGACATTGGCGAAAAATATCGAAAATGCGATGAATTTTGTCAGTAAAGAATTGAAGTTGAAATAAACGCCGTGAAAAGCTGCAAAACACAAAATATATTATGTTATTGTAAACAACAACAACAACAACGCAACAACTACATAGATAAAATGTCATTTTGTTTTACGGATGGGTCAATATCGCAATTTCAATTTCGATACTATCTTTGTACCTCGACAGTCGACATTCCTCGATCTCGATCACATGAGAAAATGCACGAATGGGCCAATGATATAAAACAAGTAACTGGTTAGCTCAAATAATTTTATTGCTTTTTTTCTTTTTAGCATGTGGTCATGACCAAACCTCAGCAAGTTAAAAACTGCTGTAGTGCTGTTCTGCCATGCAGGTGGGTGTAAACGCAGCGGCACAAAAATGTTATCGTAAAAAACTGCATATCGGGTATCTTAATGCAAATTAAAATAAAAGATGCATGTTAATATTTTAATTTCTGACTCTTCGTGGAAGTCTGGCCCGCGGCCCGCCAATTCAATAGTTTCTATTTCAACTAAACGTAATATAAACGCCATCTGAAATTAAAACCAGTACTGAGACTTTTTCCGTTAAAACTTTTGCTGTCGAGCGTCGAGTAAGCATTAGCTCAAATCATATGGTCAAATTACTTGTAAAGCCTAAATGTAACAAAACCTAAACCAAACCCGAATCTGACCCGAAACCCGGGTTTGGTGGCTTTTTAAATCCGTAATCCAGTTTTGGCAAAAAGGCTCCGAGTTTGGAATCCCGAATTTTGATATTAGTTTAACGAGATTAAAATATCGATGTCGAAAAAAGTTCGACAAATTGACCCATCTCTGCAAGTTCACTAATTTTTCCGCTATTTTATTCTATGATCACACACACACAGTGTGAGTGAGCGATAATAGGTGTAGTTTTGGTTTGTTAGCGGTTCATTCACTACGTTATAGCAGCAGTATAATTTGTATGATGCCTGAGTGACAGCATTGGATATAGAAAATGTCGCGTAAGCGGGATAGCAGCGATGACGAAGATGACACTTTCGTCACTTTTGGAACTCCGCTGCCAACGTACGACGTCGGTTAGTGAAATGCTGCTCTCCTGTGTAAATGAAATTATATTGTCAGTGCGGGTCTCAGTGACAAATTAATGGCTTCTAGGCATTGACAAATTCAAGATTTATACGCTATTGTTAGTAACGGTTTGCAGATATAAGTATATACGTTGTGTCAGTTAGAGTAGTTTGTGATTATTATGCCTGAATTCCAGGCACAGAAGATGCCCTCTGATAACAAGTGTGCCACTGTCACCTGTGCTGAAGGTATCCACATTAGCTCCAGTCCAGTACCACTGGCCCTGCCTTCATCGATGCAACCGATTGGTCAGTTTGTGTTGTCATTTCAAATAGCCAAAAACCGTTTTAGACGACATTGAAATTGTAGAACGAAATGCTGAAGCAACTCTAATACTGACTTTAACCCTATCCTGATCTTACTCCTAACCCTATCCTTAACCATAGTGGCCCTTTGGAGTGGTGGTACTTTGGAATACCAATTATGCGGGTTTTTCCAGATTGACTGTTTCCAGATTTATTGTTAATTAATAAACTGAATGTGTGGAACACAGGTTTTTTCTCTCCAGTTCTGTCAGCATGTTAAAAAACTAAACATTCCGTATTTTTGTTGTTTTTCAGATGAGGCTGTTGTTCGGAAGCCAGTGGGACTACATGAGCAGGTCGTGCGGGATGCTCAGGGTCGGGTCAGGTTTCATGGAGCGTTCACTGGTGGATTTTCTGCTGGATACTTCAATACTGTTGGTAGCAAAGAAGGTGAGGGCAGTTGTTCAGTGGCTCAGTCTAACACTCTGCACACTGACTACATGTTTCATTTTCGGACTTTGTCGGATTTTTAATTTATATGGTTTTTGCCTTTGTGTCATTTTATGTTTTATTCTGATTCTTGACAATATTTTTTGGTTAAATAATCTCTCCCAGTCTTTTTTTGTGCAGTCAACTTTTTTGATTTTCTACATCGTGATACTTATCCCATTTCTCTCATTTCAGCTCGCAGTTTTAGCTGATGTTTTAAAAAGTTCATATAATCCACCCCATCTGGTAGCCTGGTGGGTATAACGTCAGCAAAACTGACCATTCGCTGGAAATAGTTGCTTAAATGGGTCAGGCCTTATAAGTGAATACTCAAGGTCCAATAATTCAGGCCATGAACACTGTTGACATAAATGCATTGATGCTATTTGTCATAGGATGGGCACCAAAAGCATTTGTGTCATCTCAGTCCCAACGCTCTGATGCCAGCATGCAACAGAAACCGGAGGACTTTATGGATGAAGAGGTTATTGTTTTAATCATTTTTTCATTCACTTTGGGCAGAATGGCCCATAAGCAAACAGATAGACAAGACATACATGTAGAAGTGCATACAAGTACACACAATAGTTGGCAGAGGTTGTGCCTTCCACTAGTTTGATATATTGTAATTATCTCTGCCAAGTGTGAACGTAGCGAACATTGGAGGAGATTATGAGATTGGTCGTTCTGTTTGTCATTCTGTGTGTTCATTGTTGTGTGTGTTTGTCTGTGTACACAATGACTAATAATAGCAATGACGTCATTGCACCAACAGTGCAAGCAGCAATGCTGGCTGTTACATTAACCTCCCTCCCCTGCAGCAAAGTGGCTCTTCCTTCTGCCTCCCCTTTTCTGGTGTTTATATCACTTCACTTGGTGGAGATATGCACTCTCACGAGCACCTTCTAGTTTAGTTATGGTTTGTAAGTAAGTAAGTAACATAGTTTAGAAGGCACAGGTTAACAATTAGCCACAATACGACAAAATCTCAACACCCGAACAAAAGTGTTTTAGCAGCTGTACAAACTGTTCAAAGTTAATGTCAGTTTGATTTGTAAGTCTTGTAGAATAGAATAAAAGCCATACAGTTATTATGATTAACAGATGTTGCTGTGATTTAACACTCTTGGCTGTGGTGTGAGGTATTATTTTTGTTGTTATTATGTACAATACGTGAGCCAGATTCATATACTTTGAATGAATCATTGTTGAAAGTGGCAAGTGCAGTAGTGGTACCGTATTGCTGGTAGCCATTCATTGGCATAAACAGTCAATTTATGCACCTCTGAGTTATGGCACTATATAAATGTGTTTTGATGGATTGATTTTGCTTTATGTGCAGCAAGGAGATGTACCACTACCCCAGTCACCCATGCAAAGCTATTAGTAATAGTTATTTTTGTGAAAAAAATCCGGTTTTTTGGTTTATTTGTACTGTGCAGTTTGCATCACGTTGCAGGATCTCAGTGAATTTGGCATTGCACCGAAAGTCATTGCGACAAAGGAGAAGTTTGCGTCGAACGAGCGAGAACGGAAACGTAAAGCTGATATATCGTCGGCATTGGCAGGAGAGAGTATCTTAGCAGGCGCTGAATCAGTCTTTGTCGATCTTGTACTGCCAAGAAAGTATGTTCTTGTTTATGTTGAATTCAACTCCAAAACTATGTGGTCATGCCATTTATTTCTATTCCAAAAATATGAAAAGTCCATCCTGAATTAATAATTGATGCTGATTTTTATTTCTTAGCTTTCGTTCTCAGCCAGATACCAGCTTTGTACTGTGAGACGATGGATTTATGCTTACAGATCTGTTGTACTGTGCAGTGTGCACTGTGCCTGTTTACACCACAGTTTTTGCTGGTGCTTATTGAACCTATTCACGGAGGGATGGCCAGGCTGAGTTGCTCGGGTGGCTAGTCACTTTTTGAGATGGTTTGCCTGTCTGCTGATAGCCACCCATCCAAAAGTTAACATAATCTAGTTGTTAAGATTTATGCTGGCAGATGTAGGTAAGTCACTTACCAGTATGACTTTCTTGTACTTTCATCCAGTGTTTATGACAAGACATTATCATCGTTGATATTTATTTCGTCTTACCTGTTTGCCAGTCACTTGTAATCAGCAAGATACTCATATTCTGCCAGTAAATACCAGTGCAATGCAGCGGATGTAGATCTCATGACTTTTACTGAAAGTGTGTGTCACAAGATGTACATATTAAGATTTTCACATTATGTTGTACTAACTTCCTTAGATTAACAGACTGCTGATCTACAAATCTGTATCTGTTAATAAGTTGTTGAAAAGTGGAAATGTGGAAGGTAAGGTCTTAGTTGCTTAGTAAATTGTTAACTAGTTGACATCGTTGCTTAAGAAGTTTAAATGAACCTGTATATTGAAATTCATGATTAAGATGATGTAATTCATTTATTATTTTGCTTTGCTAGTGTAGGACAACCATTGGAATTCGTCTGCTGTGTAAACTGGGCTGGAAAGAAGGTCAGGGAATTGGTCCACGGATCAGAAAAAAACGACGGCAGAAACAAGGTACTAACAAGCATTTCCTTGGTTATCATACTGTTGTTTAACTGAAATATTTTGCATGATCTTACATGATAAATTCTTTAGCAGTACTTTTACTAGCATTATATCTTTATATTTTTTTTGTAGTCAAGTGTATCCAAAGGCACTGCATGGCATTGAGTGCTTTGACGCCATTGATTAGGTAGGAATGACGTCAAAATGTACAGAAACTACAAAGTGAGATTTGCTGTATATGGTCTAACCTGGAGTTGTTGGACTAGCAAGTTTTTGGGCACCAGTTTTGCAGCATTTTTCCTGATGCTTTTGAGGGTGTTGGTTGGCAATGGTCACTTCATTGTAAGAAATGCTGCTGCACCATTTTCGAAATGTTTCAGCACTGTTTCCATAAACTAAAGCAGGAATGCTCTGGCTAGAAAATTGAAGTTATTTTGTTCTTATCTATGTGCATTTGTTTGTTTCTATGTGAAGTTTTTGGTGTGTTGGTTTTTAGCTGCTACTGTGGGTGCTAGACAGAAAGTTTATGGCTGTGCATTGCCTCCAGGCTATGCTAATGATGAATCACAGGTTTAGCTCTAGTTTGACATTCTGTAATAATGCTATTCATTGCTGTCTAGTTAATTTATTACTGCTGTAGTGTACGTTACTGCTTTTCATTTGTATGCATGCTGTATATCCATTTCATGTGATCTCATATTCTGGTTTAATTGATGGTGAGATATATTTAAGAATTTGGAACACTTAAAATGTGTGTATGTTAGGTTTGTGATGAATTCTAGGACTTTCCTTTAAGTTTTTTCTGGATGCAGTTTAGGCTGAACAGTTTCCAGATTGACCTAATTGGCTGTTGAGCTGATTCGATGTTAAACTTGCAGACATATGTGTAAACCTTGATACAAAGCTTTGAAGATGAGAAAAATAATACACTAAAAGCAGAACAAATACAGTTATCAGTATCTGAAATATGTGTTTGATTGATTGGTGATTTGACCTTAGGTTCATGGTTTAGCTTATTGAAGTTTAATGCAGTGGAAATTTGACATAATGGGATATGAACTGTGATGAAATATGAATAACTGTTCTTCAAAATCACTATTCAGACTATCAGTTGTGATAAGTTTTGTTGCGCGGAATGTCAGGCTGAGTCTCCCGATGAGCTGTATGAAGATGTGACCTTTGCACCTAAAGACATCTGTCCAATCAGTTTTGAGCAGAAGAACAACTTCCACGGGATTGGCTATCGAGGCCTTGACCCGAAGTCGGCACTGGGTCACAGTGGTTTGGCTGAGTCGACCGGCATCACTGGTAGTGGGAGGCGTGGCATCCGTGGTCAGGTCTGTTAAGATGATGATGATGATCTAACAGTTTGCAATTATCATGGAATCACGTAAATCACGTACTTCCTGAAATGCATGCATTTAGACTGTTATTTTCTTTTAATTTACTCTGTTATGTTAAATAAATTACAGCTGGCAATGATTTAATACTTTCTAATAGTTAACTTTGCATTAATTAGCCACCAGTTAATTGTTATTGATTGAAAGCTCGCAGTGTTAATTGCTAAAGAAAATGCATTTTCTTGGTTACCATTTTTTACTTGAAGAGCTTTCACAGATGCAATAAGACACACTTTAACCTAGGCTTGTAGACAGACTGAGATGCTGAATTTTAAAAATAAACCATTATCAGTGTTTGGTAAAACTTGCTGAAAGAAGTGAGTTACCTCTTCAGATGCTGCATTTGTTCTTGAGAATCGCTGGCGCAGGACTTGTTGGTGACATGGCGTAGCAGTAACACGTTTCATCTGATCAACAAAGTTACTCTACACCGGGCCGGGTTAATACTTGGATGGGTGACTGCCTGTGGGCAGGTAAACCATCTCGCTATGTAACCAGTCACTTAGATCAACTCAGCCCTCCATCCCTCCGGGGTAGGTAAATCGAGTACCAGTCTATCTGGCTGGTGTTAAGGTGGGGCACATTCTCCTGTGTCGGGTGGCAGGTAATGCTGTGTGATCCCATACAGCAGGTGACGCTCCATAGCTCTGAGATTGGCTTTGCATTTGTTATAGGCCATATTCCCATTTTGTTGCCAACCAGCAGTGTTAGGTCGTTGAAGCTACACTTAGAAAATTGTCGTTAAAATGATTATGCATACCAGTACATAAATTTTTTCTCTTTACTAGCGTAATCGCTTTCAGCCAGGTTGTGGTGTGGATATGTTTGATCAGGGGCGTCATTTAGGGGGGTTGGGGGTCTACGGACCCCCGCCAAGGATTTATGATTTCAGTTTTTTCTTTGTAAATGGTACCTTTGATTAAACGTGAGACAGCTAAAATGTCAAATTTGTGTTCTTTTTGCTGTGTTACTGTAGTTTTCTGATGAGACATAGGACGTGTGTGCTTGCAGTAGACTTTGGTTGATTAATGGATTTTTAATAGCAACACGTAAACTAAGCATAATATATGTATACGTAGGCAAGTAAAGAAACATTTGTTAGACTATCAGTTGGACTCATCAGTTGAGTATAATTTTGTCAGTTCAAGTGTGTTATAGAACATGCAAGGTTGCTAGAGTGGAGAAGTGTTAGATTTATTGGTCTATTAATGACTGTTATATACATTTACTGTGTAAACTGCATGAAATT
>Ga0209671_1000655_pt1 | contig 24483 bp, 15 predicted proteins | sample WorMetHERISLAND2_2_FD_187401 | JGI IMG/M metagenome (GOLD analysis project Ga0209671, IMG submission 187401) | Marine gutless worms symbiont microbial communities from Max Planck institute for Marine Microbiology, Germany - Olavius geniculatus... | ecosystem: Host-associated > Annelida >... | reverse complement strand
AAATTAAGTGTAGAAAACTCATTCAGATTCGTTTAGATTTGACATTTTTATTGCATGATGTTTAGGGGGTCAGTTTTTTTACCAGACATGGTGTATGTTGCAGGAAAGGCCAAAGCTGTATCTCACGGTTGATAAACTTGGACAGAGTGCTGACCATTCTGTTCAGTGTCCTGATGGTTTGTTCGTATATGATGTTCAACATCTGCTTCTTTATGCTCTGCAAGGTGGCACAGCCAGCTACAAGCCTCGGTGGGAATCGGTGTTATTACTGTCGTGGTAGCTGCACAACAGATTTTGAATCATTGTCTAGAAAGTTTCATAGTAATAATTGTATTAGATATAACATGAGCTTTTACTTTATTACTTAGAGACCCGGTGTTATTTGGAATTAGGTGTCATTGCTGTTAATCAATTTATCTGTGTGTCGTAGTCCAGATTTTAGCTGGGACCCTCAGAATTATTTTTTAACTTGTGTTTGACCTCAAGGTAATAATTGAGAGCCACATTAGTGTTCCTGCCATATGGCCTCTGATTCCAGCCGACAATGTAAACATTGTGCACAAGTTTCAGATACAATTCACAATCACTGGCACTTTCAGTGATGTTGTCTAGGAATGGTTAACATCTGTACTGTATGTATGACTGTATATACTAAGGCTGCTACTGTTACTGCGATACTGTGGTTATTACCATCAGCTGTCTGTTATCAGTTGCTGTTCTTGCAGGTGGTGCAAGTTGCTTCGTCATGAGAAGCTGTCACACATTGTCGTCATCATTGTGGAAGGTGTTGGAGCGACAGATTTTGCTAACTTTGCAGAATGCTTTCCATTTCTAGCTGAAAAATTTCCCATGGCAAGTTTTTCGTAGAGCTGTGCTTAATCAGCTTGATATTCATAAATTAATGGACTTTTATTTTCGTGAGTTTTCTGTTTGAGGCCAGTATATTTCTTAGGATAAATGTGTTTAGATGGTTGTGTTTTAGTTGTGGACATTCTTCTGTCTTTTTGTGTATTCTGCTGTATGGATAGACTGCAGCCCAACATTTGTCTATATTGTAATGCTGCATGGAATTGACATTTTTTTCCTTTGTTCACATTCTGTTACTTGTGTAGCACTGAAATTACTGTAGAGATGTCAGAGTGATTTAGCATTGCTGATGGTGGTTGTACTTAATAGGGGTCATTGAGTTGGGTTTGAGTATTATAATTATGTTGACTTTCAAATGATGTTGCAGGCCAGAGAGCGTCTAAGTGTTTGCCTTTGTTGGATTCTCAGGCAAATTTTGCTTTAGAAGATAAATACACTGTGTCTCAAAAAAACATCCCTGGCATTTTTGACTGTAACTTGTAAACAGTGATCAGCTTTTGATAATTTTTGGTACAAATATTCCTGACACAACTAGCCGTTAAATGTCCATTCACTTTCCCACCTCACCCAACGTTTGTTTCTGCACTACCTGGGGAAAACATAACCAGCGAAATATCACTTTTTTATCCAATGCGATATGATTGCTTGATTAACATAATGCATAAAAACACATTTTGTTCACATTTATGACACTGTGGCTGACAATTCATTCAGTTGTCCATTTTTCAACTGCCTACAGTAAAATTGCCTAAGGTATAAGGGTGTAGCCCACTATGCGAACACAGGCAAGGAGACACTTTCTCCATTCATTTGACAGCAGTATCAATAATGTTCTGCTCCAGACCAATCCAGGGTGTGCAAGTTGCTTTCTGACTTCACAAACATTCCTAAACTTCATTTGGTAGACACACTGCTGCATGATAGTCAAACCTTGTAATAGACTGGTTGTTGGGGCCGACAGATTAGGATAGATGGAATTTATTGGCGTTTTTTTCATTCATTTTAACACAGTTTATGCTTGGTCTGCATTCTCCAGGTAGTGCAAAAGCAGACGTTGGGTGAGGTGGAAACTAAAACAATTATATAATAGCTAGTGGTGTCGGAAATATTTCTGCCAAATATTATTAAAAACTGCTAATCTTTATTCAAGTTACGATCGATAATGTTGGGGATGTTTTATCAGGTTTTCTGTTTATTTCAAGACATATTTCGCTTGATCTGCTTTCCCTAGGTAGTGCAGAAGCATACATTGGGTTAGGTGGGAAACTGAATAGACATTTGATGGCAAGTTGTGTCAGGAATATTCGTACCAAAAATTATCAGAATCTGATATTTGGTTTTCAAGTTACGGTTGAAAATGTCGGGATGTTTTTTTTTGAGACGCAGTGTAGATTGAGGATCAAGGTTTAACATTATGTGACTTGTTGTCCTGGTAACAACATTGAAGCACTGGAGGATCTTGACAGAAGAAAATGTCTTGACAATGTATACATGTGTGTAATCGTTGTAGAGAGTGGAGTTGGTGTGTCCAAGTCAGTACGGGCAGACAGTTGCTGATGAGTTGTTTCGTGTTCCTGTTAGCGTTCGTCGAATGAAGCGACTCAAACGTTCCGCCGTCAATATCGGTATGGCATGATTACTTCGTATGATGAGTTTGCTGCCTCACTTTGTCAGTATTTATTGTCATTGGTCGTATTTTATGCGCATTTGCCGTAGCCGTTTGTGATGCATTTTAAGTGAGTAACTCAGAATCCACAGTTTGTGTTAGTCCTTAGCTTCATACCAAGATTCATTGGATAGATTTTCATCTCCAATCTGTCCTCACTGTGGAATTGGGGAAGAGACAGCAGACCATTCATTTCTGTTCTGTTCAAAATGGGCAGCAGAATGGCAATGGTACTTTGGTGACTCCAGTGACATCACAGATGTGTTCTTTTCATTTTTTCGGGCATCTGCTCTGTTCCTCCATATGGGTACCACTTGATGCTTTTGTCACAGCAACAACAACAAGTGAGTAACCAGTTGGAACTTTGATGCCATCGGTTTCATGATAGGAAAGGCCAATAAAACTGATACTGTCAGGGTGAGCATTTGGTTTGAATGACTTAGGTTTCAGGTTTTTAAAAATTTAAAACATTATTAATGATTAATTGTTAATTTCCACAACTCTACTGAAAATGTGGCCAGATTACTTTGGCCATTGTTGTTTATTATTATACCTCAACACAAAATACCGGCACTTGATTGGTCCAAATCGCATCATTTGACATTAACAAATACGCATCGTTGACCGGTCAGCAGTGCGCATGCATTGTTGACCGGGCAACATTGAAGTCATCACAGTTTTTTTTTGTTTAAATGATCTTTGTTTAAATTTTTTGTTCTGGTTTTGAAATATAACAAAACAGTGACTGGCGTCATGGTCATCATTGAAAATTTTTGACTCTCAGTTCATAAAATGTTCAACTCGATCTTCGATCTCAGGCAACATTTTAGAACATTTGGGTCAAAAAATTTTAGTGATGACCCTGTAGCCAGTCACTGTTTGTATAATGTGGCAGTGACTGTTTCACAGAAGGTGTAGAACAGTCATCTGGCAGCAATGTCTCGTCGAAAGCTGATGTGTTTGAGACGCCGCTCGCGAAACGAAGTCGAGTTGAAGATGTCCCAGCATCTCGTGTCAGTCTTCTCATGTCTCGTGAACAAATGGTCCATGATGGTTACCCACTGCCCTTCACACTGTCAGGTCAGTTGCAGTAATTTCACCTGGCATTTACTGTTCTGTAATTGCTAGTTTAGATAGTTTTTGTGCATAGCACAGCTCATCAGGGCTTCAGAGAACAGAATACTGGGTTGCAAATATCGTCAATTATGGCACAGTGTTATAACAATCAAACAAGTGCTGTTTTATTTCAGTTTTTTTAGAAATGTCATTAAAGTTTGGTGCTGGTGTGGAATATCAGATTTTGTTATTTAATAATTAATTAATGACAGATTCAAGTTATACTTGCATATCAGAATGGCTTTGTTGCATGTTATTTTAAGTTATACATTTCGTAAATTTTGTGCAGCTTTGTTAACAGCATTAGCGCTGAATGGCAATTCAGCATCACAGTGTGGACTGAATGTTGTGTGTATGTTTAATATGCAATATGCAGAGAAAACTGCAAACTATCTGTTTACGAAGAAGACGTATCATCCAGCAACTGAGAATAGTCCGCTCTTTGCAGTTGACTGTGAAATGGTACGTATGTCGAGTGTGTGTGGGTGTGCGACTAAGTTTAGTTTATTTTTTGTACATTCTTATTTTTGTGCCTCTGCCAATATAGTGGCTGAAGGCATTATGTTTCCAGAGTGTTTGTGCATCTGTGCATGCATGAGTCCCAAACAAACTTATTATTGTTAGCAAGATATCTTTGGTATTTGTTGACCAAACTTCCATCACTAACGGACTTTGGGGCAAAAAATAAATGCATCAAATTTTTTGGGTCGATAGATCAATGGTCAGGGTCACAGTCGGGTCAAATATGCCCCAAAATGCACTTTTTGCTGTAGTTTTGGCATGTTGGCGGAGGCATAATAGTCAACAGAGTCGTAACCAGCATCTAGTTTGTTTTACTTTATTTGTGTTTTTATTGTTTTCGTTTTTATCATCACGTTACTCATGTAATGCAGCATTGGGAGTAGACTTATGCTTGAGTTAAATACCAAATTTCTATCCGATTACCAGGACACCTACCAGTCAAATTTTTATGAATTTATTTTATTCCAGGTTATGCCAAGATCCAACTGTGGACTTTTGAAAACTGTTGGAGATGGCATCTCCATGCCAGATGCTGCTATTGAACTGACAGCACTGAAGCACTCAGTGGTGAAAATCTGACCATTGTAAACTGTATTGTAAACATCGTAGTTTTGGTGTGTAGCATGGGAATGTTTTGTGAAGTTTGCTTGACAATGCAGTGCGTGACGACGGCTGGGAAGAGTGAGTTGACTCGAGTGGCAGTTGTCAACGAACAGAGGCAGTGTGTCTATGAGAGTCTTGTGAAGCCACGAAATAAAATCACCAACTACCTCACTCAGTATGTCACTTTTCTGTCTTTCTCTTTCTCTCTTTCTGCAAGTCGTGTAATATGGCCTATTAGGATGGAGCTGCATGAAAACACTGAATCTAATTGTTATGTTATCTCTGATTTCTGTTTTTTTTTCTTGGAAGAAAATTGTAGTTAGAGTATGATGCAGAAGGTTGATGCCCGCATCAGATTTTTCTTTGTTTTCAGCTGAAGCAGCACTGTGATTAAAGACGTTAGATTATAGGCCTACTGGCTGCTTCCGACCAGTTTTCTATTGCAAATTGCTTATATGTCATGTTGTATAAGGACCTGAGTGACAAGAATCTTGTGTCTGAAAATGATGTGACTTGTGTTTTTATTGCCAGTCATCAATGCAGTGATGACGTGTGGCTTGCTGTTGCCAGGTACAGTGGTATAACCCGGCAGATGTTGAAGCACGTTCATACTCGCATTGAGGACGTGCAGCGAAAGATACAGCAGCTGCTACCTAGTAATGCCATCCTTGTTGGACACTCACTAAACTGTGATCTCGACGCTCTGCAGGTGTCTGTTTTGCTTTTTATATTTGTCTTCGTTTTATTTAACTCAACTTACACTGTATACAGCACCATTATGTGCAAATGCTGTGCAGGGTTGTTAGCTTTATGAGTTTACTCACAATCATAATGCCTATCATGGAAATCCTTGTTGTTTACGCATACTGTTATAAATCGAAGCCAACATTTCTTGGGTTGGCAGATAGAAAAAGAAGTATGGACTAATGTTTCTTTGTTGCTGGTTAATATCTGCTAATTTCTGTGGAGTTACCAGCTTACATATTTTGGCAAAACATTCAAGAATCATTTGTTTATTCAAGTCTAAGCTTTTGTGCTTGAATGTAACAACAGAGCAACATTGCAAGTGTGAAGGATATCAGTTTTTACTTGCCACAATGGCAGAAAAGATGGAACAGAACAATGCAGAAAAAACTTGTATTCACAAACACAACACAAGAGCAAATTCATTCATCAGTGAAACACTGCAGCTGTTCAGAAAATGTGTTGATCTCTGCATAATGATCAATTTCAGTTGTGATTGTTAATGAGTGAAATGACGTAAATCAGTCAGTTTTTTTGCAGTTTGCATGTTGCAGAAACACCGCTAGCAATACAAAACGTAGTCAAACTTTTTTTGTTGAACAGTTAACGTGTTAAAGCAGCTACACAGCCACTGCTCTAGATATTTCACCAGATACACATATTACAAAAGAACATTTCTAGTTTGTCTGAGTTATTTGCAAGCAGCATTAACACATGAATCAATACCTATGATCACACATTTAGTGCTAGTAAACTCAATTCTATCATGTCTGCTACATATTTAATATCTGTTGCATATCATTTTAGCATGCAGTATGTACAGATAAAGCATATACACAAACATCCACAAAATTCCACTTATAGTCCATATATAGAAGTTTTTATGAAAGCATTGCAGATATTGGCTGCAAATGACAATAACAGCAATGCCAGCATTTAATATCAGCATTAGCTAAGTTAGAATATACTAAAAAAACCATTGAACACAAAATTTGCATATTGAAAACAAGCTGGGACAGTGGTAAAATCCACAGAACATACAGAAGTCTGCAGTATATTGTATCGATAAATAGACATTTATTGAAATTCAGCTAGCAATGGTTGAAGTGATAAGTAAAACACATTTGCTCAAAATTACTCTAATAAATACACATTACAAAGAAAATTAATATTCTTACACACGGAAATAAAGTTGTATTTGCATGTAACTATGTAATTATGAATATATTGTTACTGAATTACTAATATTAATCTTTAGTTGACGGTGTGATAATTTGTGTCAATTGTCAATATCTCGCTAAATAACCCCACTTTTGACATATATTTGACTGGATTTCCATATTTAGCTAGACTTGCCATAAATGATTGTATTTGGATTTGTCATGCTTTCTATGTAAGTCATTAACAATCATTCAGTCAATCATTTATTTGACTCAGACTATAGAATACAGAACATAAGGAACACAGTGAAACTAGGCTAATGCTAAAGGAGAGTAATTAGAAGAAATAATACTTTACATGGAGCAACTTGCAATAAATTGATGTTGCACCAAGGCATTAGAAGCTTAATTGTGCGGTAACACTGAAGATAAATAGATGGCAAACAGCATGTTTTTAAAAATCACAATATGGAAGAATGTTGAGAACTATTATGAAAGTGTGCATAATGTGTAGTTGATGCATCCATATGTCATCGACACGTCGGTTTGTTTCAGTCCGTCACTTCATAACTCACAGAAGCCAAGCCTTCGTCGTCTTGCTGTGCAAGTGCTTGGGTGCGTTGTTGATATTACTTCTGAAGCTAGTCTTAGTTTTAATCGGTAACTTTTTAGAAGCTAACAGTTAATTAATGATTAAATTTGATTAAAAGCTAAACTGAGATCGTTGTCCAAGAATATGTGTGTTTTAGTTCTATTTTGAATTGTTATCAGTTAACTCAGCTAAAGCTGTCACAAATGCAGTAAGACACAATCAGCAGAGAGGTAGTTGTTTTTCATACAATCTTTGGGAAAACGGCTGGTCATTTTTGTTGTCATTATATGTTGGAAGAATGTTGTCATTATGTTGTTATGTTAACTGAAGAGGAACAGTTACTTGCATTTAAGCGTTGCAGTTACTTTTCATTGCTTTCTTAATTACGGGACTTCAGTCCAAAATTTAGCAATTAACATTTTGTAATCATTAAACTTTTTTAATGATTATCACATGAATCATTATTTTTCACAGCTTTTCTTGTTGAATATCTTGTAGCTGTAAGATGCATGTGAATAGTGTAATGGTGAAATGTAGCATGTCATGTTTGTTTGTCATAACCAGCAAGGAGATACAGAGCAGTGGTGGAAATGCAGGCCATGATCCATGCGAAGACGCGTTGGCTGCGCTGGACTTAGTTCTACATCGGCTTCACAGCTCTGGTCTGTTGTCACTATCAGTGTCTGTGTGCGTTCTTGATATTACGACAGAAAGTCAGCATCATAATTAACCAAAGACTGAAAGGATAGAGGAGAAGAGCGAGCAGGCATCAGAGTCTGAAGTATCTGAAGTATAGTTTGAGTGCATTATGATACTGTGAGACCAACACAGCTCATCAAGGGCTTTAGAGGACAGAGTGCTCAGACATCGCATGGTGGCCAATGTCGTCGTCAGTGACGTGGCAACATAAGAGAGAGATTAGTCAAAATTGAACTGAAATTGACTGCCATGCCCCATAGTGTTTCGCTGCTGTTGATGGTTTTTGATACAGGGGCATCTGAATCTTTACTTTTGGGCACTAGCCTAATCTGGAGTAATGTGATCTGGAATAATTTAAAAGAAACAGGTATGGCAAAGAAATGCCAAGCTTATGTGTACGTTTGCTTATGATGATTGAAAGCAAGATCGGTGGAAACTGATTATTAGGTGATCAGTATATTTGATCGGATTCTATGAAAGCCTAGGTGTCTGGATTTCTGCAGCTTATTGCAAAGGTTTATATTGTATTCAGTGTTTATATGCTGTGAACTGTGTTTAGGCAGCAACTGTGTGAACAGTAGCTTACCCATTGAGCAAAACACTGAGGTGGCTAGCATGACATCAGCGGATGCAAGTGCAGCTGGTTGCCAGTCTGAAACGACTTCAGAGAACTGCAGACCTAAGCAACATACTGCACAGTCTGATGTGACAGGCGGGCCGACAGACAACCAGGCTGCATCTACGTCATCATCATCAGCAGCAGCAGCAGCAGAAACATCATTAACACAGTGTAGCAGTAATGAGACTACAGCAGGAGCAGCATTCTACTGTCACCCTGGCACCGACTGCTATGAAAACTTTGGTGATATCATCAAAACTGCCAACGAAACAAGTTAGCTGCCTGCCTATTGATTAATTATGCTGCTAGTGTTATTGTAAGTAAGTAAATAAGTAGGAAAACTTAAAATGGGTCAATTTAACAGTTAGTTGCAATGTGCTGCAATCTCAGCACCCAAACAAAATGTTTTTAGCAGCTGTTTGAACTGTTCAGAGTCAATGCTGGCTTGTCGCAAATGAACTGGAAGGTTGCTTCACATTTGGTCTGTAAGTTAGTAAGTAATTTATGAAGCTTGTTAACTGTAAATAACATCAAACGCTAGTTCAGATTGTGTCAATAAAATCAGTTGTTTTAGCAAAGTTTGCAGGACGTGTTGTGGGAATACTGGGACTCGTGTATAAAGTGCAGAACTTGGGCTCAGTCATGTGCTGCTATTGCAGACATGCAGAACTTTTTTCTGGGAAATTGTTTTTATTTGCGCACCCTGTAGAACGAGAAGTAATGCAAATGTCTGAGCTGGCAACTAAAAGACAGAGAATGTTGTGACTAATTTTTTCTGTGTGACTTGATCTTGCTCTGCACTTGTATGGCATTAGCATTACATTTTATTTGTGTCAAATCTTGATGCATGTTGTGCGTAACTAACAGTAAAAGTTGATGCAACTGGTTGCAGTGGCTTTCGTTGGGTTCAGCAGCAGTCAAGCAGCACCTTGTAGCAGTGATGGGGTTGAAGTCATCTCAGCAGACCGTGATCGTTTTGTCGTACGAAGTTGTCGCGATGCTGTCAACCGTCACTTTGTTGTGTCTGCTCAATTATCCGACATCGCCAGTGAATATCATCGTCACATTTGTACAGCGCAGGCGTCTGCATGTTCCGCTTGCTTGCAGGTGCAGGCCTAGTCTTTCACTAAACGCTAAACTGTATCAGCAGATCCGGTTTAAAATCAAGATGTAAATTAACACTAAACTTTTGTTCAATGTCAGCTAGTCTCAAAATGAAGGTTTTTGAATCTGATCTTATTGAATCTGATGTTAGACATATTCACACAGTTTTCGATGTAGCTTTTGTGATTTGTCACTCCATCCAAGGTGTTAGCTGTATTACTTGGCTAGGCCTAACTTTATTTGTTGTTGCATTAGCTGCAGCATTTTCAACGTCCAGTTAAAGATTCGTTATCCTGTTGCCACATCCGAAAGTAATCTTATTAGTATCTTTGTTATTATTACGAACAGCAGAGAGTTTAAAAATGGGAAAAAAATGCTAATCTTTTTATAGCTTAGGCCTAATGTATTGTTCTTCTATTATATACAGCAAGCTTCTTTCCAGCTGACTTTCGTATTCTGAGCGGAATTTCAGACAAATGTGATGTTTTTATGTCTGACTGTTGTGCAGAGCTTACTGCGGAAGATGGATAAACGGCTGCGGAAGTTGATTACTGCCACGGGCTCACGAACTCTGGCGGTCGTTTTGTTTGCTGGAGGCATGCGCACTGATGCAGAAACTAATCAGAATGCTATGTGCTTTGTACAAGTCACGTAATTATTATTATTATTTTTTAAATTTTTTTATTATTATTTCTTCTTATTATCATTATGCACGAAAAATATTATACGCACATAAGTGCTCGTCATGTAATGCCTACAATACATATTGGTCACAGTTTTTACCAGTTACTGGTTCTAAGCGATGATTGTTTCAAAACGTCTTTCTTTTTTCTACTGGGTACCGTACTGACTCAGTTTCACATGACTGTATTAATGTCTGCTAGATGTACACTTGGCCTACTTTTTACGCACGAAAGCAGCTACTGCTTTAGCGCATTTTAGCTATCGCAATTCTGTCCGTCTGTCACACGTGTGGATCAGTCAAAAACGGTGCAAGATAGGATCACCAAATCTTCACCGTCGGCTGCATGGAAGACTCTAGTTTCAGGAACCGTAAAGCTTTTCCATAAATTCGAAGGGGGTCAACTCGAACGAGGGCGCTAAATGAGAGTGGGGTGGGCAAAATTTGTGATTTTATGGCCAATAACTCGCTGTATCTCAGTAACGGTGCGAGATAAGGCATAGGTTACTGTTAATCACTAATTTACTTATTTACTGATTTATCTTAGCAGTAGGTTTTATAACTTTCGTAGACAGTTTGCTGAGCGCTTTTCCTGGTCAAGCATTGTGCTCAACAGTGCCACATAGTTTTTTTTATTTCTCTCTGTGTTTTATTGTTTTAGTGTGTTTTTCTTTTTTAGCATTGTATTGTATTTGTATTGTGTTTTATTGCTGCACCCAGAGTGCGAATAAAGATTCTTATTGTGGTGCGGGGCTCCTGCAGCATCTGGTCACACCAGCACTGGCCGTGCTGATAGTGGTAAATGCGGTGGACAATGCATGCCTGCACGGCGGGGTGGTAGCCGGCTACAACGGCAACTGATGTTATCACCAGCGATCGTTTCTGGGCTGGCTGCTAGGCAGTGATGCTAGTATACTTTAGTCTCCTTATTAATTTCCATTACCAAGAGAATTACATGACGTTTGAACTTCAATAGGCCTAGTTTATTTGAAGAACATCTATTTTTGTGCATTAATCAGCATAGTGTGTTATTGGGATAACGTTCGTAAGAAGACAAGAATATGAATATGGAACAGTGTTAAACTGTTGTCTTTGCCAGAAAAGTTACTTTTTACTTTTACTTTTTTAGACCACTACTTTTTACTTTTTACTTGAGTAACATTTTTGGGAGTTACTTTTTCTTTGTAACGGATTAACTTTTTGGCCAGTTACTTGTACTTTTTACCAAGTACTCAAGTTCGGTACTTTTGACAGCACTGTCTGCGTGATGACTTGATGCCCTTAGCAAAACTGACCAATTTTTTTTACAACGTATGTCGTTTATATCCTTCAGTAAATATCTTAGGGCCTTTACCAGAAAAGAAACGTAGATTAGGCTAATTGCTGCCAGATGGTGGAGCTTTGCACATTAGGGGTACCATGCGCCACAAATGATGATTTTTTACCTTTGGTGAGGAGGACGGATACCATTGGTTTTCAATTTGACTTTATTGGTAGGCCTACATGTATTATTGACATTCTGCAAATCGGAAAGGTCGTTGTAAAAGTAGGCTATTCTTGTGTGAGTTCTTAGTTGACTGATGTCAGTTACAAATAGTTTTGTATAGAACAATGACTAAAGTGTATACGACAGAATTTCGAAAAATAACCTGCAAGAGCCTTGCTTTCACGATATTGAGCCGATTATGGTCTATCCTTAATGCTGCATTCTCGATACTCGATAGAGGCTAGAAGTTTCAATGGCGAATGAGAAAATTCATTAACAGTGCCCCATGAAGTCAGAGTGCCGCGTAAAGCCACACAGTGGTAACTTGTAACGTAATGAAGTCTTATAGGGGCCTGCTCCTGAGTTAATGATGGCTTATTGGCGTAACTTGCAGCTACGTTCTCATTAGGCTACGCGCGGCGTTTGTACGGTGTTGTCGGCTTAAGTTTTTGCACAGAATACCGTGGGCCTATCACGTATTACAGAATAGGGCCTATCATGAATCATCTCGACGTGTATGTAGGCCTACACTGAAGCTGTCTGCGACAAATCTGTTACACTAGTCCGGTCCAGTGGCGGATACAGAATTTTGGAACAGGTTGGGTCGCTGTCCTCTTCCCAGTAGAAGTGGGGTCTTAATTCCCCCCTCTGCCCAGTGCCCAGACATTTTTTTGAACTTTTATACGGAAGTTTTGCCTTTTGTGCAATTTTTTTAGTCACAACAAATGCCTCATCAATAGAAGGGGAGGCTGCCGTCCCTCTGAATCCGCCACTCGTCCGCTGGAAAAATTACAAAACATTCGATTTTGTATTTTCAACAAGCACCTATAAACAACACCTCACGAAAGCGCCAACAACTAAGCCTATTCACTGTACATACGACGATAATATTATTGTACATAGGCTTATAAAAACAGTAGGCTAACAGTAATTAATAGGAAAATAAACGAGTTTAATTCATAGCCTAACTCGCACCCTCGCAAACAGCAGGAGAATCGCCACAAACGGAACGACACGTATAGCTGAAATCGCAGCAGAGCGAAACAAAAAAAATCAGAAATCTCAAACCACCGCCGAATACGTACACCTGGCGAAGACAACGGATTTAAAATAATAATGCAGCTGCTGTATTCGTGAAGTTATAGTTCGTATAGGCTACATCCGAATTCGTACCAAAACCTAGACACTAATTGTTCATTGGGTCACTCCCTTTCAAAAATTTCGTGAAAATTCGTTCAATTTTTTTTAAAAATTACGCGTAGAAGTCTAGCGAGCAGAGAACGTATAGAATTCTCGAGAGACCCCAAAGCAGGACCTTTTTCGGGAGAGGTAGGAGCGATTGGAGCGAAGGTGATTAATTAGCAGTTATAATAATCACAGCTTCTGTGCAGCGCAGAAGAGGCATCTCATCACATATGCTGTACGCGTAGGCCTATGTATGAAATCTGCCGACGAACCGGAGAACTATATAAGCCTACAGCGGCTGAGCGGCTCTGCTCCGGACTCAGACTAATGGAACCGGACAAAAAAGGAAGCACTTAGAGCTCCTCTGAGCGGCTTTGTGTTTGAGCATGTATCAGTCACGTGACTTATCGTGATGACGATAGCGTGCATGACGATGAAGAACTCGGTGACGAAAATGTAAAATCTTTTTTTTCGAAAAAGTTGGGTTTCATTTGTACATGCAGCGTTTTTTTCTGTCTGTGAGCCTTAATAAAATAGCCCAACCCATTGAATCTAAGATCAAATGAGCAGTTAGGCCGTCTTAATAACAATAATAAGAAATGCTATTAGATTGTGACCAATCTACTGTACTCCTAGCGCCTATCATTTCTTTGTATTCTTCTAACAGCTTTTTTCGTTTTTTCGGCGTGTATTAGAGACCCGGCGTCTAACTGAAACCCGTTTAATATTATACTAATAGTGACTGGCGTCGAGGTCGTTATTGGAAATTGTCTCCCCGAAGTTCATAAAATATTGCCTGATTTTAGGAACTGAGAGGAAAAATTTCCAATAATTGTCGATGACGCTAGTTGCCATTTGTCTTATTATGCCACAATGCATGCGTCTATCTGGCACCGTTACGGAGATATGGCGCCTCAAAGATAATGGGGTCACGACCTTGACCTTTGGGGGTCACTTGACGTCATCGGTCACGTGACCATTGGACTTCTGGGGATCGACTTCCTATGGGTGTTCCATAGTGGCCATGCGTCTATCTAGCACCGTTAAGAAGATATAGCCCGTTTGAAGTTCTTCCAGGAAGGCTCTTCCAGGAACAGAGGTCGGTCGGTCGGTCGTCGGTCGGTCCTTATTATTACACGACTCATATACTCCTCTTCGCTACGTTAGGAACGTAGCGCACGGGAAGCAAAATCACGAGGTACACTGGTACAGTGAAATGGATCAAACACATGTAAGCGTTTATAATAGGCCTAATTTAAAGTTTATTAATTTGAGATAGCTGCACTTTTTGATCTTCTGTATTCGTGCTTTTGTTATCGAAAAACTCGACGGAAACCAATATGCAGTATTTCAAACTCCGAAATAAAATGGCCAAAGTCAAACTTTCGATTAGACTAATTTTGACGAGAGGTCGACAGACACCATGATATTGCAGCGTTTTGTTCTGACGTCTTTCTTGTGTTCTTTGTGGTTACTAGTGTCTACAGTCAGCCGTTTTGTACACTTTGTTTCATCGTGGCTGATGTGATAAGGATAACTTCATTCAGCAACCACTTTGAACAGCCGAGTTTTGCATAATGGATTGCTTCGGTCAGCTCTTTTCTTCAGTAGGCTATGCTTGCTTCGAACCAAACTTGCAGTGACAAAAATATTCATAGGACAGCTGCAGGCTGTGCTACTTGGCGTGCCGCGTTTCGTTACCTGGTGTCCTTGTTTCGGCAAAAGTAGGGTGTAACCCCAAAAACCTCGGTAGCTGGTGGCACCCAGGCCCGTCAGGCAGGGAGGGAGAGGGGTTGGGGAGGTTATGTTACCCCGGGCCCCGCGACGTTTGGGGGCCCCGCCGTCGCTCAAAAATATAAAGTACAGCAGAATGCTCCATTTAAAAAATCATAAATTTTCTTCCTAGAGGGGCTCCATGAGACTGTTTCTCCGGACCCCGCTGTGTCTCTCGACGTCTGTGGTGGCACCACCTCTAGCCTTCAGCCACCACAATCAACATCATCTTCGTTGCCGTAATTTGTTTTAAGTACTCTAAATAACATATTACTGTTAGGGACTGTAAGGGCCGCATCAAATGTCTTGAGAGTTGAGACACACACTGAGTGAAAACCGAGAGCGACGGTGCTGATGCGAGACGTCGCGTGACAGCTTGTATTAGTGATGCACGGTATATATTGGTATGAACGGTATACCGCGGTTTACAAAATAACTGTACAATGCAGTTTGCCGCTATGCCGCCGGCCAGTTTACCAACCGGAAATAGTGATAATTAGGTCTAAATGTTTCTTCAAGTATGGCATAATTGTTATTCTAGGTTTCCCATGCAGCAGGCAGTGTCATAAATCTCTACCCTGTAATAAAATTTTATCGTCGAACTTTACCGTTCAGTTGACTTGATACAACACAAAAAAAGCATCTGGTTTAGCCTACAGTATTCAGGACCTGAAATACTTTTAGCGCATATTCATCGTTCGCTGCATTGAATACTTAGATTCTAAGCTTATTCAGTTATTTGCTAGTATAAAATGTGGCGCTATACAGGTACGACGATGTTTATTCTGACGGTATATTATCGACAAACATTCATGACACTGTGCAACACCGTACGGCGTACCTCGTAATTTTTCTTTCTAGAAACAGGAACCAAATGTCAGTGATGGCGACAAAATTGAGCCCGAACTTTGAACGATCATGGATTTCGTGACGCAAAGATTCCACCTGCAACCACTTGCAACCGCTATCTATCTATCGCTGTCTGTCAAACCGTAGGCTATGACGTCAGTCAAATACCCAACGTAAAACGTGATACCAGATGGTGATACCTTGCATGATAAGTCAAGAAACTTGAAGAGTCGACTTAAGACCGTTGCTTTACGTATAAAGCAAAAACAAGATTCTCGAAAATATTTGTCAGATGCTTTGTGTGTTGTTTTACATGCAACTACGTCCATTTGAAAAAAAATGTTTTAAAACGCTTTAGCGATAACGCTAACGATAATTTTATTGGTTTTGGATTGCGCGCTTTAACGAGAACAAAAGGTGGGTACATGTAAATCACACACAAAACATTTGCAGAACGTTTTTACGCGCGACAGCACGTAGTGCTAAGCGCGTCTTAGCCATCGTCTAGGTGTCCGTCCGTCTATCTGTCCGTTCGTCCGTCACACTGCGGTATTGTGTTGAAACGACGCAAGCTAGAATCGCGAGATTTTCACTGTCGGCTGCCTCAAGGACTCTCGTTTATCGTGACAAAATTTTGTGCTCGTGGGTGAGGGGGTTTCCTTCAAACTAGGGCATCAAAAAGGGGTCTCTAAAAACGTTATTTTGCCGCTATTGGCTTTTATAGTGTGGAAACGGTTGCAGGTAAGTACAGACTTGCTGCATATCATAACAAGCACTGGTGGCGGGCTTTTTACACGCGATAGCAGAATGCATCACGCGTCTTAGCCATCGTCTAGGCGTCTGTCTGTTCGTCCGTCCATCTGTCACACTCGTGATCTGTATCAAAACGGTGCAAGCTATAATCACGAAATTTTCACTCTTGGCTGCCCCAATGACTCTAGTTTATCACGACAAAATTTCGTGCCCCTAAGTAAAAGGGCTCCCTTTGAACGAGGGCGTCAAAGATGGATGCCTTTCTTAAAAAGACGTTATTTTGCCGCTATTGGCTCTTCTAGTGTAAAAACGGTTACAGATAGGTACAAACATGTTGCTTATCATAACAAGCACTGATTACGGGCTTTTAATTTTATCAACATCGATGACCCTGAACGACCTTGAACCCCCTAAAAAGGGTTTTCAATGAGTTTTTCGCAATTTTTGGATGCAGAGCGCATTTCAAGAGTAAATTGCGACGAAATGCCTAAAGATAGACCAAGACAGCCTGCGTATGAAATTTTCAGCATTAAACACAGATTTTAGCATTCTAAGTGCCGACCCCTTAGGTTCAAGGAGGCCTGCGCACGCAAGCGTAAAAGAGGGCTGCCCCTCCAAAAAGTGGTTTTACTGATATTGCCTCGTCTAGCATGAAAACAGTTGCAGATAGGCAGACATCCTGCTTATGATAACAAGCACTAGTGACGAGCTTCTTAAGAGTGTCAACATCGATGACCTTAAATGACCTTAACTCCCCACCCCCCCAAAAAAAAATAGTGGGTTTTAATAATTTTTTTTGCGATTTCGGCTTGCGACACACATTTTAAGAGTGAATTACGTACAAAATTATTATTATTTTATTGTATGCTGTACACTGATTGCCAAAGTGGCAGGACTGCTGCTATCGCGCGTCACGTGAGCTTTGCTCAAATTACTTGTTAGATTTGTCAACATCGATGACCTTGAACGACCTTGAGCTTTCAAAAGAAGGGTTTTGTTGAATTTTTAGCAGTTTTTGGCTGCACCGCACATTTCAACAGTGAATCGCGAGAAATGGCTGGAAATAGACCAAGACAACCTGCGTGTGTAATTTTCAGCATTGAACGTAGATTTTAGCTGTCCAAGACTCGATTTCTTAGGTTCAAGGAAACCTGCGCAGGTTTACGTCAAAGACGGTTACCCCGCTAAAAAGTGGTTATTTTACCACTGTTAGCTGGTATAGCGTGAAAACGGTTGCAGATAGGCACAGACATCTGCTTATCATAACAAGCAATAGTAACAAGCTTTTTAGTGGCGTCAACATCGATGACCTTGAATGACCTTGAACTCCCAAAATAGGTGGTTTAGTGTTTTTTGCACTTTGTGGCTGCGGCGCATGCAGATTTCAAGAGTGATTTGCCACGAAATGGATGAAGATAGACCAAGACAACCTGCGAGCAGGAACTGCTAGACTGTCGCGCGTCTCATGAGCTTTGCTCAAATTACTTGTAAACGATCGCTTAAATTGCTGAAAGTTATCGTTAGTTTAATTTGTTGAACTACTAGCTGCTTCGCAATTAGAGCCCCAGAATAATGCGACTGATATAATACGACATGACAATAAACGACGAGCACGTCACGAGAGAGCGAGAAAAACGATGAATGTTTACACGACCACAACGACTGACGAAATATGAATTGAAATAAACAATAATATGTCAAAAAGCATCCTCAACATTATCGATTATGACTTAAAGAAAGATTGACAGATTTTGATATTTTTAGGTGCAAACATTTTTGACACTACTTGCCATCAAATAACCGTTCTAGTTCTCACCTTACCAAATGTCTACTTCTGCACTATCTGGAAAAACCCTAACAGGCGAAATAAGATAAAAATGCAATATTCCGTCGGCTTTGTTTCCCCAGGTAGTGGAGAAGCAGACAATGGGTGCGGTGGAAAATTGGACAGTCATTTGATCGCCGGTTATGTCTGAAATATTGATGTCAAAAATTATTAAAATCTAATGATTTTTCTTTACGTTACAATCGAAAAGTTCTGGCATGTTTTTTCCGGACACGGTGTAGATGATAGGGATATTCGGGTTTCCAACCAATTAGAAGGTCTGAGATGTTTGGCATAAATTTTAAATCAGAACATTTCTGCAAGCAGTAGGCTAATGACTTGAATGCTGTGCATCGCAATAATTACTCATCATTCTACTCCCCATCCTCTATCAAACATGAAACTGATTCGATCACATTGTACGCGTAATTGCTCCATTTGTCCAGTGACGTGTTCACTGTCCGTGCCGCTTTTGCAATATTTTTTCGCGTCCATTTTTGCGTTGTCGGCATTTGATTTTCGTATCCGCAATAAATTTTTCCGCCTGCTTGCGTCTATTGCCAGTTCTGCGTCCCACTGCTGCGAAAGCCGCGGTTCTGTGCTTAAATGTTTTTTTCGATCGAAAATTGTTGAACCTACAGTGTATGGTTACCTTCTATCCGTTGGTTAACGTCGGGTGTTGGATTGGAATTAAGTAAGTACAGCAAGGTTTAAAGTTAGTGTTAGGACACGGACGAAAAATAGTGCGACTTCTTTCTTATTTAATGTCCGCGGGGTAACTAAAAATAACACCAATGTTTGGCAGTTTATGGACAACGGAGAAATGTGCATAGGGAAAACGTCCGTCCGTCGGCTACACCATGTAAGCCATAGACGGCCACAACGTAGAGCAGCAGTGAACATTACGGGGACATCATTAGATACGGCAGGCTGCACTGCAACTAGCTAGAGACACTGATATACGTGTACAGATATATACTGATATACAGTGCATTTACCGGCAAGCCAGCACTGTCACTATGCTAAAGTTCTCGATGACTGGTCATTGGTCCGTAGGGGCAGTAGTCCGAAATTGGTTATAGGCTAACTCGGTCAACTGTAGCCAGAAACCGCCGTAGCCAAAGTTCGCCAAAGCCAAAGATGCAATTTATCTTTATTCCCAACTCTTTCACTAACTATAAGCTTAGCCATATCACTAACCTATGTGCTGTTGGAACCAGTGCCTCTTCGGACTAGTGACACTAGTCTCTGTCGCAAAATGGTGACCATACGACGAAGCTTAAGACATTTTCACAACACACTTCAAGCACTGCTCACAAACGCACGGAGGCTGGTCATTCGGACAAGCAGGAATATAATGCACCTTACTCAGATCGACCGAATATTCACATGCAGCTGTCTGTAAATAAAATATGCACGGATCAGTAGAATCATGATCTCAGATTTGCCGAGTACCTGTTACGGGTTCGATTCGTTGACGGTTACATAAATCGCCTGCAGCAGCAAAACTTGACTGAGTGTGAACGGACCTTTACGTCACCAGCAGACTGCAGATTCGTGCTTTCAAATATTGGCGACAAGTCCTTGGCTTTTGACGTTCATCTTTTGACTCTGATGCTGCCGCTCGAAACTAGGCATCTGTCAACAGTAAACCGATCCGATTCAACGGCATGGAATTTAGGGATGAATGTGTCGTTAATGGCGTGAGCTAGCAGCTATCGAAGCGTCCGTTAGAGTACTTGTACTGAAACTCGTTCAGCGCGGATGTTGCAGAAGTCTTCTGTCTGGACGTCGAGTTCAGCGCCCGGCGAGCGTCTCGCACCTGTCCGCTGGCAGCAACAGCAGCAGCTGCGTCAGAGCTTCTTCGTCTTTGACTGTGCACGGATGCCGTGGTCGCTGTGTTCACGGTGGGCCGAGCTCTGTCTCTCAGAGGTATGCACGTCACAGTGCCAGCATTGGTCGCCGGACTGCCGACCAGCGCGTACGAACAGCGCGTCTGCTGCTCCACTCCGAGGCTGGCGTTGCGAACCGACATGAAGCCCCAGAAACCGTGCGCGTCCGAAGCGCTCCACCGGACGCACGGCAGCCAGCGCAGAGCGTATCTGAACCCGCTACGAAACCTAACAGCAAAACACTCCGTCATTAGGCCAGCTGTTGAACCAATCTTGCTACTGTTGATCCATTTAGTTATTTAGTTTGCGCCGCAAGATTTGCTAAATAAAAAATACAGCAGGAGAAATACAGTTATAGCTGCGGCGGTTACCAAAAAGCAACCAGGAAAGCACCGTAATGTATTGTTTTAAAATTTTTTTGCACCTCTTTTAGTTCGTGTCTGTTTAAGAAGATTTTTTATCCACGTGCTTGATTGTTGTATCTCGTTAGCATTATGTCATTTTCACCGACAGTGATTGCATTTCAAAAATCTCTTTACATCTCGATCGCGTGACACCGTCTGCAGTCATTCTTGGCTCGGGCAATTTGACGAATTTAGCAAGCGGGAGACTATTTGATCAAACACGGCGAATATTCACTAAATACCATTACTTCTACGTTACTCAAAATCAGCTTAGTACCAAGTCTCTAGAGCAGGTCGGCGACAAGTGGAAAATAAGTTTCGGACAAGTCAGTTTATTTTTTTCTGTTCCGAACTGGTCGAAGACTTAAGCAATGCTCTAACAGCAGCCTGCACTAATGCGAAGAATACAACCTATCGCATTATAAAGGCATAATTGTATATCAGCTGTACCTAAGCTATTCCGCAAACTTTACACGTTTTACCGTACGTATGAACATAAACAGAAGCTAAAATCCACAATGACACTATTTATTTCACAACTTATTAATATAATACCGTGCCAAATATTTGCACGGCGCGCCTACGTGAATAACAAGGCGTGGCGTTCGTTACCTGCCGTTCATCCAGCAGTAAATGATTGGATTATACATGGCGTTGCTCATGGCCAGCCAGTAGATAGCCAGATAGAGCGGTTGAAACCAGGTGTTCTCCAGTATGTGCGGATGTTGATTGGCGACGAAGAAGCAGACGTGTTGAGGTAGCAGGCAGGCGGCAAAGATCACCACCACAACAATCATCATCTTCACAATCTGTCCACACATCATCACACATCGCCAGTTGCTGAGCGTCGCTGCCATATGAGATCTCTGATCACACAATGCTACCTGCCGCCCGACACAGGTAAACGTGCCCCACCTTAACCCCAGCGAGGCAAACCGGTACTTGATTCAGCTACCCGGAGGGATGGAAGGCTGGATTGATGTGGTTGGTTGGTCATATTTGGTTATATACCCGAGATGGTTGTCTGCAGACAGTCATCCAGCCAACTAGCACGACGCCGTGCGCCGTGGAGATGTGGTACGACAGTCGTACGTTCACTTAGAGAACTGCGTCCCCGTCTCCGTTGCCACAGCGCATTTTCGTCTCAATTTGTTAATCGTTTCTACTCTAGTTTCCGGCCGTCCTCTTCAAACGTTTTTCTGGTTTTCTGCCGTCAGCCTAACGGTAGCTAACTGTGACAAATTAGCAAACCGTTTTGCAGTGGCGAAATCAGCTTCGGTACCTTGCGTTTGGACTTGAGTGTTTCATCTTGTCCAGCAGTTCGCTCACCAATGGTCTTGCTGCCCCACAACTCCAGTCCGACAGTGGTGTAGGTGACCGCCAGAACAGCCAGCGGTATGGCGTAAGTGACGGCCAGCAGCAGTATAGAATAACTGCTCGTCAACAGCAAACGAATGCGAACAAACAAAATATTACGATTATTATAAAATGGTGCAAAAATACGGGTAAAAGAAAAAACAAAGATTACGATTTGCCCATCGTTGCTTGTTAGTACACAGTTAAAAGTTAAAAAGTTAAAGTTGGTGATATTGTTTTTTTATGGGAAGCCCGTCTCAGCGCTACCTGTCGTATGGGATCACACAGTGTTACCTGCCACCCGACACAGGTGAATGTGCCCCGCCTTAACCCCAACCAGATAGGTTGGTACTCGATTCACCTACTCCGAAGGGATGGAAGGCTGATTTGACTTAATCGGCTGGTTACATACCGAAATGCCTAACCCGGCCCGGCGTAGAGTAACTTCGTTAATCGGATGAAACGCGTTATCGCTACACCACGCCACCAACCCAGTGACACCAATGTAAAAATAGAGAAATGATGCTAGTTCGATTTTTATATAAACCAGTTCCGTAATAGTAGGCATATAATCAGCTAAATCGTTGTAATACCAGCAAACCCAATCACTTACGCTAAAAATCATACAAATACAAAAGCGCCTTGCTGTCGTAGCGAGCACTGCGCGATACGTTTTATTCACGACCCTGCTTCTGGGTTACGTCACATGTCAAGCTGGAGATGAATAACTAAATTACTCCGCGAGTTTCTAACGGAAATTTGGGGTTGTTTCCCTAGGATTTAAGTCGCCAACGTCTTAGGCTAATTAGTCGTGTAATTACTTCTCAAGTAACCGAAGCTGTATGTCCAGATACATAAACGTTACAGACGGACAGACAAAAAACGGACTGACGGACAACTTACGATGGCAATACGCACTTTACACGTTGTGCATCGCACAGCTAAAACGAAACTCATTAGTCTGACCTATGTTATTCCACGGCCGCACTCTTACTGTCTACCTATCCGTTATATCTGGAGTGGTAGGCCTATAGCGGCTAATTACGCAACGGTCTCAGGTTATCAGATCGACAAGTCGTACACGTAGAACTCGTAATATGCATCGCATCACTCAGGTATAGCACCTGCTCTAGCAGCAGTACGAGATCACAGGTGTCAAAGTCCTCAAATTCATGATTAGGCTAAAGCTGCTTTAGATGCGACGACCGACGACCGTCATGTTACAGCTTCCCCTGCAGACGTCCCGACGTCTCCTCAGCGTATGCCTACGCCTACCTATCGCACAGTAGCCTACGCCTATAGCAGCTCGCCGATCAAGCTCTGGCTATTACACGATCTGCAATAAACCCAGCACTAACTCGAATTTCCTGAGAAAATAAAAGCAGCACCGACCTTACGACATCAGCCAACCCAGGAACCGTTCGACTCAGAAATGACCGCGTACTGCGCAGTCGATAATCAGTAGATGAAACTGGGTAAGTGAGTGCTGAGATATCTAATAACCATTTTATTGCAAAATGTTGACAATAAGTGCCTGTGAAAGAATTTGGAAATCAGTTCATATTTGGCAAAGATAAAAAAATGACAACGTGTGACGTTTTTTGAAACACAGTATATTGCTAAAAGAGAATAATCACGGTACTCCACTGACAGCAATCTGCATCGCTGTATATAAGACTTAAATAATATAACAATAGACTAAAGATAAGAAATGCCAGATCGGTGTATGATCTGAACAATAACTGTCTTCAATGCAGCAATGAGCGAATTTTGTCTTCGTCATATCGTTATCGTCCGCCCATGCTACTGGCGTCGACGATTTGACCGTTCGTCCGTTCCGTCGATAAAGAATCTGCATTTCGCCTTCAACAGCCAGCGCGCATAATACCAGCCATGAGAAAGAACAAATGAGAAATACCAATCTGCTTTTCAATCTGGTTGTCTCTGTAATTTTTGTGGCCGCTGTTGTTGCTGGTCGGAAGAAGGAAGGCCAAGTTTACTGGGCTTTTTGCCGCACGACGCACCTAGTGCAGAGTGCCGTATTGCCACCGTACGTTGTCTGTCCGTCCTCTCGTCCGTCCGCCGTCTCTTATTTGTCACGGTAATACAGACCGGAGTAGTTTTAAAAAATAATTTGCTCCTCGGAGCCCCAACATCGACGACGGAGTCCTACGGACTACTTTCGGGATATTGCGGGTGGAATAAATCGCCAGCTGCGTTATTTATTCATCACTGGTGTTCGGTGTAGTTTGGAACCAGGGTCGTAAACATGAACAAGTTGGCCGTTTTACGACACTAACGAGAAAAATATTTTACGTCATCGCGCGGTCTCCCAGAGACAACAGGGCGTTAGTGCTTGTTCGTTGCATTTTATAGGTCGACAACGTCACATACGAGTGTGCTAATGTAGTCTAACTACTGGTAGCGGTAGTCTTTTGTTGACATCTACATTGCTCAGCAGTGGATTCGACTGAAGTACTACATGTACGTGCAGTAGACGGGGATACGCACTGGCAGTCGTTAGGCCGCGATTCACATAAAACAAGAAAGCGCAGCTGTCGCTAGGGAAGACGCGCTACAGCCTAT
>Ga0209671_1000653_pt1 | contig 24495 bp, 12 predicted proteins | sample WorMetHERISLAND2_2_FD_187401 | JGI IMG/M metagenome (GOLD analysis project Ga0209671, IMG submission 187401) | Marine gutless worms symbiont microbial communities from Max Planck institute for Marine Microbiology, Germany - Olavius geniculatus... | ecosystem: Host-associated > Annelida >... | reverse complement strand
AGAATTCAATTTTCAATAAAAAATATTGGGACGAAATGTGAGTCAGTACCCATCATCATGCCTCCAGGAAAAATATGCTTTCTTTTGAAAAATACACTTACATTGTCGCTCTGACACGTACGGTAGAGTATAGTAAAAGATTGATGCGCATTTTACTCAGCTATATTTCCCTTCAGCCGAAGCTGTGCTGAGGACCTCAGTGACAAGAAACTTTGTTCATTTAACTGATAGGCCTATATTTGATTGAAATATTTCTGATTAAATTATAGTCATTGTTAGAAAGTCTTCTTCTACTCCATAGATTAGACATGATCAAATAAACGAATAATGATGGCGATAGTTTATTATTGTTATCGTTAGTTTATTTAAGAACATCATCATGTAAAATGTGCACAAAATAAATAGTAAGGCAGTGTGACAGAAAGACCGAAATGACACAAATTGCAACTGTCCCTTGCATCAGTGATAAATTAGTGTTTGATGTGATATGTCAGGGCAAGGGTTCAATGACAACGTATTGGCTCGTTGGTCGTCGCGACGGTGTCATCGAAACATAAAATCAATCGTCTTGCATTCGTCTGCTGTCATCGTCAATGTCACCTGATTATTATGCAGCAGCCAGCTCGCTGCACGCATGTCGGCCGCTGCTATTTTTGATCCGAAACCACAGCTGAATTTAAAACTCACGATCAGGCCTGTTCGGTAAGAGTTTAGGGGTCCAGCCCTCACAGAAATTTTCAGACATTACCGGTAGCGTGCAGCAAAACCTGCCACGAATTTAATGTTACACCTGTACGCAGTTTATAGCTGCTATTAACTCACTTGAGATAACTTTTCTGCATTCTGAAGCCCTTAAGAAAATTATATAGGCTGTAACGCCGCACCAGGTGACTTTTAAATGTCGCAACGTGCCATAAAGGAGCCCTGATGGGCCAGATAAATGTCCGGCTGTTATCCGACGTTTCCTGACATATAGGATCCCCTTTTTGCGGGCCGCTGTTCGACCAAACATGATGAACATACCTAAATCCACCTTTGTCGATAACATGTGTTCAATACGCTAAACGCGTAGGCTATTGCACGATTTTTTTACATGTTATGCAACATTTTAAATTTTTGTTTAGATTTTACATGAAAACTGCTGCATTACTCAGTCAAAAAAATTATGCAAAATTAGCATTTAGGCCTACTGTGCATAATAATCAGTTTCTTATGCTTACTGACTTCGGTTTTCATCTGTTTAAGCAAATATAACATAATTATAAAAGTTTTTTTCACAAATGAGTAACTTTTCTCTTTTATTTGCTAGTAGGCCCTACTATTTCGCTACATGCGTTGTGAGATCAAAGCCCACACGCTGGAAACGCGTTCATATAACTTAACACGAGCACAGCGCAGTTCAGAAATGAATAAAGTTACTTGTTGATCGGGTAATGCCAGATAGGCCTAGTAGAACAGAAATGCTTGTTTGTACTATTTTTTCTGTGTTTGTATGCAAATTAAGCAATTTTTACGTTATTGCTTCAGTAGTATAATGTTGCTTGGTCGTTGTGGAGTATATAGGCCTAAGGCTACGACGAAGTGAAAACAATTTCGTAGTAGTGCTCACTGACGTTGAGCGGCTTTTTGAATCAACATTGTAATATACTGCCAGTAAAAAAATCGTCCGGCCGAAAACATTATTATCATTTTTAGACCCTCGGTATCCGTTCTCGAGGAAGCCTAAAATTGACTAATAGGGTGTTTACACGATCCAGCAAACGTCCAGCAAACTTCCAGCAAATGTATCCAAAATACACATGAATTGCTGGACGTTTGCTGGACGTCTGCTGGACCGTGTAAACACCCCATAAATAGGCCTAATACAAAGTTAGATGCAATCTTTAGTCCGTGCAGTCAGAGGCCGGCAAACTGTCGTGCAACAAAACAGCATTGAACCAGAACAGAAATACTTTGAAACAGGTATCTAGTTTTTACGCGCGAGAGCTAGCATACAGCGCGTATTAGCGTATTAGTAATTCTGTCTTGGTGTCTGTCACAACCCGGTACCGATCGGAGCCCAGGTGAGATAGAAACTTCTGGTTTACACCATATGATAGCTTAGAGTTTCTGGTATTTTGTGAAGTCATATCAAATTAAACAGTGGCGTCATGGCAGAAAGCAATTGCTCTCCCTAAACTTTGGGCTGTCCAAAAATTGTCAGAAAACTTTTTTTCTTGTTCGAAAATGTCCAAAAATGCCAAATGATTTTCGGCCCCACAGTATTTTTGGATGTATAATAGAGCTTTGGTGATTCATACCCTACCGGGACTATGACCTTAAGCCTCACTTGAGAACTTAAGTTTCAAACCAGTTTTATGTGGATTTCAAAAAAATCCTTTATTTATAGTCCTAGTCAAATTATAGGCTTAATTCCTGCTCATCGCTCGACATTCACATTAGCTGCTAGTATCAGCAGCGCAAAAGATCAGCGCCATCGAAAGGCTTCGACGTCTATCAGTAGGCCTATGGCTAGATCAGCTAAGGATATAGCTATTATATGACTTCTGCTCAGGATCGGCTATGCACCTATCATATTAGTGACCAGGTTAGTACATAATGCGACTTACGATTAGCCTACCACCGGTATTAATATTGACTTTAAAGGTTTCATCTGCTTACCTTGGATTTCTCGTCCAATCAGCTACCGCCATCTAGCGAGTCATCATTGTCGTTCACGAAACACCCCAACAGCGGTAAAAACACGTCGTCTGTTGCGCCCTACTACACAAACTAGAAAAAAAACGTCGATTGTGGAAATATGTCAACTCAGTACCAGTAGGCGTATATTATGCTGTCGTCCACCTATAGCTATGCACTGCATTGAGGCAATCCAACCGCAAGTCCCAACCGTGACCTTTAATCTTAAGAGCTGAAAATGGGCACACCGTGTAGGCCTATGGGGCTGTGGGAACGTTTACCATTCATCAATTGTTTATTTTCTACGCCTTTCGTACTGAAATTTGTGGCTCGTACGGAACACCCTGACATCAGACGGAAGGACGGAAGCAGGGCCAGAAATTGTCGTGCTGCTATGCGACCTCCTCTGGTCTGTAGGGCTCTCGGGCCGTTTTGTGGGAGCCCCTGCTATGGCAAACGGGGAGTATACGCGACCGATTAGGATGACCGTAGGCCATGTGCATACGTTAACGATGATAACTTTTAAGCAGTCAGTATATTAAAGCCTGCAGTGTTGGTCAGAAAAACTAATAAATTATCCCTAATGCGGCCCGACCCAACTTTTTTTACTTCAAAAAGCGAAGGAAAGAAATCTTCAGCAGACGGAGTGACTGATAGTGCCTACAAGCGATTATCATCTATCATATTTCCAGTTTATTTTCCACTTTTCTCGCGTGCGTGCCAGTCAGTAGGTCGAACGAGCACTTCGCTGGCAATACAGTCTTTGACACCTGCGAGACAGATCGGCGCTCGACTTAACTACATTTGCGCCGGGAAGGAAGGAAGGAAGGAACGGCCTGCAGCTGTAGCTCAGTTTGAAGGCAACTCCGAGGGGCGTGGACTAAAACGATACATAGAGTACGTAGACGCTGGCCGACGGCACTGATAGATTACAAGCCAGCGGCCGGGTGAAATAGAGAAATCGATCAAACCGGAACACGGCGTCACGCCTGCCACACCGCCCCCGTCCAGTGTCGACTAGGACTGTAGGACTAGGACAAAACGACGACGATATAGTCTCCGACTAGTCTCCGACTAGCACGTGTAACATCCAAGGGTGTGGCGGCGACATGGCACCGACCAGTGGTGGTCGTCTCGGCAGCGTGGATCGGCGACACAGACCTATTAATAGAACGGCGTCGTCGATATTCGAAAACGCCACGAATGACGTCATGCAGGAGACGACAATGCCGTTTTTACGCGCGAGAGCTAGCATAGCTATAGCGCGTATTAGCTACGGTAATTCTACCCGTCCGTCTGTCCGTCCGTCCGTCACAACCCGGTACTATTCTAAGCCTAGGTGAAATAGAGACTTTGGGTTTTCAGGGTATGATAGCTTTCGGTCTCTAGTATTTTGTTACAAAATTTCATGCTCTGGGTGAGAAGGTCCCCTGGAACGTTGAGCAAAAAAGGGGCACCCCTAAAAGACGTTATTCTATTACTATTAGCTTGTCTAGCGCAAAATGGTTGCAGATAGGCATAGGCATGCTGCTTATCATAACAAGCACTAGCAACGAGCTTCTTATAGGTGTCAACATTGATGACCTTGAATGACCCTGAACCCCCAAAATAGGGAGTTTAAGTAATTTTTTTCGTGATCTCGGTCTGCGACACACATTTTAAGAGTAAATTACACCGAAATATATGGGGACAGACCAAAACAACCTGTATATCAACTTTTCAGCATTGAATGTACATTTCAGCAGTTCAAGTCACGATTTCCTACGTTTGACGAGAACTGCGAACGAAGATGTTTAAAAGTGGTTATTTTTTCCGCTATTGACTTGCGTAGCGTGAAAAAGGTTGCAAATAGGCGCTGACATGCCGCTTATCATAACAAGTGCCGGTGACGTGTGTTTTGGTGGTATGAACATCGATGACCTTGAATGACCTTAAACCCCCAAAATAGGTTTTTTTAGTATTTTTTGCAATTTTCAGCTGCAAAAAAATGAATTGCGACGAAATGGATGGAGACTAAAAACCTGCGAACAGAAACTGCAATGGGCTCTTACGCGTTTCATGAGCATTAGCTAAGATTTCTTGTTCTAAGCTGAGAACTCATCTGTGTCTGTTCACCGTTGCATCTAGTTCGAAAGTTGAAACCCATATATTCGTCTAGCTATTTGCAAGTCATCAAATCTATACGGCTATGATCCGTGAACGTTACAGACGGACGGACGGAGAACTTAAGATGGCAATACCGCGCTTAACGGCGCTATAACTTAAAGCACAGAGACAACGAGCGATAATCGGCGTGATTTAAAAAGGAGCCGCGCACGACAAGCGTTAAGGTGCTTTCTCAGTGCGCGCTGCGCGCGTTAACGCGCGTTAACGCGCGCAGTGAGAACGCAGTCTTAGACGAGTAGCTGGTCGATAAGTGGGCGGGACTAGAGATTAATGAGCAGATAAATACAGCAGCAGCAGCAGCAACAACAACAACAGCGTCTATCTGTAGGCCTGTCAGCAACTGGAAACAGTAACTGGAAATAATGACATGTGACGAACAAATTGCGAGCAATAAATATAGTGTTTGTACTTTGTTTCAAAAAATGTGCAACACTTTTTGTTAGAACTTCGTAAAATTTTCACTAGAATTGATAATTTGTGAGACAAAGATAGCAAAAAAAATAAAATTATACTATGAGGTGCACTCATTTTCCACCTCAACTAATTCGCTGCAAGTGGCAACGCACTACCGTGTTAAATGCAGACTCACTTTCGCCTTCCTCTTCTGTAGCTCTTACGCGGTCTCAGTTCAATAAAAGCAATATCCCCGCACTCTGTTGTAAAAATACTGTAAACCTTCTTAATCCTGACAACAACTGTTACATAGCTAAAACGACAGTTACTACGGTAAGTTTCCTCTTGGGGGTTTGTCACAGTATCTGTGAATAGTGTTCGGATAGATTTGTACGAAAGGGAGAGAATGATGTCTGCTTCGCGGCCAAAGATCGATCGTGTAAGAGCAGCTCATCCATTGTCAACGCCTCAGACTCTGCAGCCCAAGGGTCGTCCGTCGTCCGGCAAATTTTTTATCTTCGCTCCATCTTTTTCTTATGCTTTATGCTGCAGATTAGTTACGCCAGTGTGTGGCATTCGAATGCGGCTGCATGCTTCTAAATGAACGGTCAACGCACGTTCGGCGGCTAGCCACCATTTCTACCGTAACTTTTTGAAGCTTATTTTCCAATGTGCCTTTGTACTAATCGGCTAATGTAATTATGAAATTTGGCAGCTGATATTTTGATATCCGGGCACAGGTATATAGGCCCCTAATTTCATTATGGAAGTTTAAATTAACGCGGGAGTGGATTTTTTGACACAGGCGCCGGCCAAGTTATTCACGGTCTATGCTAATCGCTACGCTAATCATAGCGTTTGGATTTTTTTCAAGCAGAACGAATTCCGGATTATCTACTAAGACTATTTTGATTTCTCTGGTAGTCGGTAGTATGTTTTAATTTTCGTTGTTTTTTGTTAATTTTAGTCGTTCTGGCCTACATATCGGCAATCATAAAGTGCGCGTGAAAGACGTATTTGCGGATCGTATCGCTCGGCGTGTCGAGACCTTTGCGTGAATAACTTGGCCGGCGCCGTGCGACTTTCATTAGGCAGATAACGACCGCCACGTCGCTACTGCACTGTAATGATAATAAGTATTACTTTCGCGCAAGTTATCGATGTATCGGCGCGGCAAAAACACCAGCAAGTAGATCGTTGTCGGCTGTGGCGCTGGGTTCGGTTGCTGAGTGAATGTGCTAAGATGAAACGGGCCTCGTAAATCGCGACCGACGACCGACCGGACGTCGGGTGTGACCTGGTACGGCTCCCCTATACCGCATGCAGGCAAGCAGGAAACTAGATCTGGTGGCGTGTTTGCGCAGAGATCGATAAAATATTGACTGCGACCAGACACCGGTTGTCGGTCACTCTGTCGGTCTTTCTGTGCTACGAGCGACAAACAGCGCTCTAAGTCCATCTATCGACGCTCGCTCTCCCATCCATCCGTTCAGCCCAGCAGTCGCCGGTGTCAAATTAAAATTTCTGCCCCGTGAAAAATCCACCCGAGGAGAAACAGTCACGCATTTGATATGTCTCCCTTTTACAAAAATATTGCCGGCCTCCATAAAAGTCTCCTCATTATAGAATCGCCCCCATAAAAGTCTTCCCCCAGCGAACAATATACCGGTAACAATCCGCCTTGCCCGGGGGGCCGCCGGGCGAGGCGAATTTTTGCCGGCAAATTGTCGGCCGGGGAGAGACTTTTCTAAGGGGGGGGGGCGGTCGTATAATGGGACACCGGCCTGGTCAGTACTAGGCGCACCCCTCCCAGTCTCACTCACTCGCTCACCCGCTCTCTCGCAGATCCATCGCGCTCGGCGGCGACGATAACGCGCGAGAGGAGAGAGTCACTCTCTGGCGAGCCATCGTGCGAGAGAATGACGTCAGAAACTGCTAATCATACGGCTCGGCTCTGCTAGTGCGAGCGACGACCGTTCGTCGTCCGCTCGTTTGCGCGATCGATCGATAGGTTTGCCCGTCGGTCGGTCGGTCGGTCGGTCGGGCAGCCAGTGAGTTGTGAGCGTTCAACCTGGCCTGCAGAGTCAGTGCGTCCAGGTGTGTATTTTGCAACAGGCGCCGGTGCCGTCAACCACACCGCGTCTAAAAAACGTGCGCCACTTTTATTCTCTGAATAACTCCACGAAACATTGACAGATTTGTTTGAATAATTTTGACACGCGACATCGGAAAAAAACTTGTTGTACGCTAAACGACTATAGTCTTGCCCGCCTCACCTTAATACTGTTGCTACACTACCTTGTGAAATGCAGAATGCGTAGTTTGGAAGTTTACAACGATGAATTCATACTGGGTAGCGCACCGTCTATAGTAGCACCGCGCTCGCCGGTGTCATCATGATACATCACAGTGTCTACTAGGCCCGCAACTCCCCGTACATGCACTGACTCCGTCGGACATTTTCTGCTAATTATGTCGTTTAATTTAAAGATATTAGGATCATTCTCCAATTATAATTAGATAAGGCAATAACGAGTTCCTATAGGCTGTTATAGTAACCATATTATTCCTGTTGTTGCAATTCTGTTTATATGCACACATAAAGGTGCGTACGGAGCGACAGAATTGAGATGACATGAAAGCAGCCCGCTCCGGTTTTCATTTTATTTTAGCGTTCTGTACACATCTTGACATGTATTGCGCTCTGAGGTAAAAATGCTCGAGATGTTTAGTCAGAAAAGCAAAGGAGTGCAAATGCAAACCTAACAAAAGCGATACGGGGAGAATAGAAACAGTAATTTCGACGACGCCAGATAACAGAAAATATGACTATCCACACCGGAAATACGTAATATCTGCAAAAGCGTGATCAATATAGTCAATATTCTAACGGCAAACCTGAGGTTATCAATCACGGTGAATTTGAAGGAAGTTTATTATAAACTGTGTAGTAACAAGACAGCTGGCTGACTTTATAGCTTTTATGCAGCGTCGCGCGGTTTGTCCAGAACGGTCCTTGACTAAACATAAAGCTATAAATACGGCGACGGCCAGTCAGCGACATCGAGAAGCTCTTCAGTCGTATCGCACGTCATCATTACTGCTTGCTAATTATCTAAGATCCTGCTAGTTATCCGTCGGTCGTTCTAGACTTGGCCGACGCTAGTCGTTAGTGTTTTTCAGTGTCATTCTGCAGACGAGACCATAGCTACGAAGCTTGTCAACTATTTGAAGTTATGGTGATCATACAAAATGCACCGTAAAACTGTTCCACTTTAACGGCATAGAAACTACACTGTGTTCAGCAAAAACAGTATCGTATTGTGATAACTGTAGCCAATACTAGTCTGATTTTGTGCTCAGAAGTCAAGATAGACAGAAAAGGCGATTGACGCAAGAGATTGATGTATTAACCGGTCTGGAAATCAACGTAATATGCAGCTGACCGCAATAAGTGTAGAACACTTTTTTTCTGGACGTGTTTGTTTTTTTAATAACTCACAGACATAGAAGTTTTATTCAATGGCGTTTGGCTAAATCTGGCCGTTTGGCTTAATTGTATCAGGCTGGTTTAGATCATCATCGTTATCACAACGATCATAACGATAATTTTATCACCATCATCATTCTAGAGGGCTTAAACGTTATTGTTTAACATCGGATCATCTTATGGTGTTTTGTGATTTTTTTCGTCAACGAAAAACAAGCATTTGATTGACACGATCAGTCTACTGTCAGAATGTAATTATAACTCAAGGTCTGACGCAAACATAACTCCGTAGGAAATACCGCGAAAGGTAAGTAAGTTTCCAATTATTCGGCTTTCGTTCTCTGACGAAATTTCGTTAATAGTATTCAGCAGGCGCTAGCGTAGCTGAATGCTTTGTCACTCTACATGTATGGACACAAAGCAGGCTGTACGTGTCTCGGAGACGGGCAACAGCCGTCTGCGAATGATTATATCGATTATTCCTCGTCATTATCCTACGGTCGATGATGACGACGACGACGCACAGCGACGGAAAACGGACGTAATCTCCCAGACATACTGCCGCTTAATGTGCAGGGTGGGAAATATTTTTCTCGTCAATATAGAACTTTATTATCATTATTGTTATTACTATGTATTTGTTACACCATAATATTAAGCACATGCAAATAAGCAGAGAGAAGGAAAAGAATGAAACTTAACTGACCCAGTAAACTAAACTAAAGCCTGAGATCATAAAATGAAAAAAACATAACAGTAACTGAAAGTAGAAAAAATGCAACAAAGAAAAACAGCAAGCAAGCCGAGATAAGAGAGAGATCTCAGTGGCTACTGTCGATGCCGGTCGACCGTCTCTATTGTAAACTACAGTCGTAGTCGTAGTCGTAGTCGTGTTTACTAGATATCGCACTGCTGGAGTAGGTAAGCAAGCACGCAGTGCGAGCTTATACCACTCCAGACAGTGCGGTATCGTAATCAAACCAGCTCAGATTGCCTTAACCACACCGTCGTTTGCTTTATGGCGCACGACTGCAGCTCAAAATTGAGAAAAAAAGTACCAGTGCCAGCTAAGTGTGGTTTAGTTGTTGGACTGTCGTCGTCGTGGTCGCACACGAGCAGTAAGTCAGTTAGTCCGTGAGTCGTCAGCGGCTACTGATTGACTGTGGTTGTGGCTTTGCTGCACGCATCATCCCGCAGCTCGCTCCTGTCGCCGGTGCTACACCGGGCGTGCTCACAGGCGTGCTGCACAGAATCAGTTGGTCGGTGCGAGTAATTGCAGACTGACTGACGCTCGCACACGTGTGCGAGTGCGCGCTTGCCGAGTTGCAGCAGCAGCAGCAGCAGCAGCAGCATCGGCATCTTTGCCAGCGGCGACATTAAACATCGCGCACGCACTAACTCACTCACGTCATTAGACAACAGCCGTCAGCATACACAGGTACGAACGTCTGTCTCACTGACTGCCAGTCGCTAGTGTGATTTTGTTGTTCTCAACTTTTAGCAATGGCATTATCATGATTTTCTCTATAATCTGCACTTTGTGTAGAAATGTTGTAGGCCCAAGTATGAGGGAGAGGATTTTTCGAATGTATGGCGTGGTCCGCACAAATTTTGGTGGCATGGCATGGCAATCCGGTTTACCACCCGGTTACAGCGTTTTTTTTTCAACACTTTTGAACCATGACCCGGATCAAGATTTAAACTGTTTACTTTTGAACTATTTTAATGAATTTTTGAATGGGTGCGGCATAAATCAAAGAACAGTCGATCAGATTTTGGCGTCAATCCGGATCACGATCCGTATTCAAAAATTTTGTTTGAAAATTTACTTACTACAACGATTTATCTGGATAGCCAAATAGGCTTATATCTTCAGCGGACGTATGCTATAAGCCCTTTTTCGAATGCTTTCAAGTTACTATTATTATTTTTAACCTTTAATACTGAACTCCGCGGCGGACTAGTCGGACGGAAAAGTGCCTAAGAATGAGACTGCGTTACCTCTTTGCAGCGTCACGGACAACCTTTGAAACAAGAATGTGGTTTGCCTGCCTGAATGCTGTCTCAACTCTCGATAGCAACTGGGATAAAGATGAGTGTAGTCTCAAGCTTCTGATGCAGATAAGTTTTTCAGTCTCTACATGAATGCATCAGTGTTATTGACGGCGCACACGTGCAGCGGCAGGTCGTTCCACGCCTTGGGGCCGCCACGTTGAAGGTGCGCTCTCCAAACTTTAGGCGTAGACTTAACTTGTAGATCCGACCTCGTGGATGAGCGAAGACGGTGGGATGATCTGGCAGTGCAGAAACCGGCTGTAACGACTAACGACCATAATCCCGACTGTTGTTTTCAGTTCAAAATAATAACGTTGTAGCGCTGAATAAAGAACAATCTCAGAAAGTTACATCTCAAGTTAATCTCGGAATGTGAATGTGCATAGACTACATCAAAATGCATGAAGGTAGGCGCTAGACCCATTATAATTATGTTCGGCGACTATAACGGTAGGGTAGCGTAGATCAGCTGTATTGCACAGAGTATTTGGTAGAATTGAGAACGGTTGCAATGGTGCGGAAAAGCTATTCGTCGTTCGATCGTTAATGTCTATTTAGCGATGATAGATCGATCGCGATGTCTCGTGACGTCCTTCAATAACACGCAACGTCCGTACAGCAGATAAGAGCGCATCGCTCAATGCAATGCAGATAGGAGGCTAGAGAGTAACCCAGCGAGCCAACTGTTGTTGTTGTTACCTCCGCTAAGAAGGTTATGCCATATCCGGCGTTTATTTGTCTGTCCTTTGGTTTGCTTGTTAGCACGATTACGCAGAAAGTTACAAGCATCTTTGACCGAAATTTTCTCCTTGACTTGACTCAACTTAAAGGTGGTTAGATTTTGGTGGTGATTGGTGGTGATCCGGATCAGCTCATTTTGATTCAACCGGATAAATAGATTACAAGCTATTTATATGGCTGTCGGATATATAATCAGCACCTATTATCAAACGTGTTTTCGGCTAAAATTTGAATTACTAATTCGATTTGCTATGTTGCACATTTTTGGTATAATATTTGCACTGAAAAACAGCCCTGGCAGGAACCTGCCAGTTTTATCTAGCACACACACACGCGTATACTAACAGTGCTAAAACTGTTTAAACTGGAGCTAAAATTTAACAAATTAAAATAGAAAATAAGAACTTAGTGTTTGTAATGCACAAAACAAGTCCAGAAACAGAAATTCATGAAAGAGAATGGCCTGATATCAGAAAAACTAGACATGAAGAAAACAACGATAAGTGAAACAAAAAAAACTGAAACGAAAATGACCGCTTCAACTCCAGATAATTGTGCCAGATATTTATGGAGGGTAGGATTATTGCTCAGTGAGCCAATGAACGAGTTTTGGAAAACGGTGAATAAAATGCCATAGAAATACTACCATGTTTTATCACAAATGCATACAAATTTTACAAACCTAATGACTAAAGATTTATTGACTTAACTAAGAGTTCTCGACATTGGGCCGCATTTGTTGTAGCTGCTTGAAAATACAGCACAAGTTTGGGTCTTCGAAACCAAGTGTCGTACAATACTGTCAATAGATCACATTACTGGGTGGTTCTAAAACGTAAATCACCAAATTGCATGGCTTTTTTGAAGATTGACTACATTTCAAATATTTTCACTGGCAGACGCGATAAAAAAAATCTTCGGATGAAAAGACTGCACCAGACTCTTTGATGCAGTACCGCATTTAGCTTGTGAACGATTGTTGTTTAGAAGCTGACATTTAGTCAAAGTATATAGCAACTATGAAGCTTACAGCAGCTGCAGCAGCTAACGCAGCTGCTAAGCTGATGCAGTTTGAAGTTGACAGCTGCAAGCACCGAACGGAACTGGGCATTATTAGCGTCAGTGAAGTCTGAGATTGAAATTGTCGGCGTGCCACTGACAGCTGTCATTTCGCGCTACTGTCGCTGTGGCGCCCAACTTGGGGCTTCCGCTCGCGCCGCGCGACGCGCGCGTCTTGTGCCAGCGTTTAGCCGTCAGAGTTGCTCGCGAGCGGCGGCGCTGTGGAAATGCAATTAGTGAGTAGGCCTACAGCACTGGCAGGTCGTCGAACTGTCATGCCAACAACGCCGAGCACTGACTGTAGGTCAGTCAGACTCAACGACGACGACTTCGTCAAGCAGCGCTCATGCAGCTGCTGTTCCAGTTAGCGTGATGTATACGACCGAGCGACGGCTGCGTGCGTTCCCGCGGCTCGTGCGATGTCGCCAGAAATAGCATCCAACGTGGGATTTAGCACCAGCCAGACCAGCGGCGCCCAGCTGCGAGGCAAACTGATCAATAGCACGGCATGGAGACATGCCGGTGAGTGAGCCGGTGAGCGCAGACGTATATGTCGCTCAGTACGTACGTGCCACGGCGCCCTATACCGACCGATGTCGCCGAGAACAAAGCAGAGCCTTGGCGTGTCCCGATGATGTCGTTGTGTGCACGAGCGTGAACTGCTCGCTCGCGAGTCGCGACACATCTTTGCTTTCCACTCGTCCGTCCGTCTATCGCTGAGTTTACGACTCGAGTGCCGAGCCTCGCCGGAGTCGGATCCGAACAGTCATGCACACGTACGCGCTGACGCTTAGCATTCAACGGCGCCGGCGGCAGCGCAGACATTCAGACAGACAGAACGACAACGTGAATGCGTCGACGAAGGACTACATCTTCCATCACTCCGGCACAACACACAGACAACTCTGCCGCTCTCCCGGACTCTCCCAGTCCGATGGGAACAGTTTGTCTTAGACCGCTTCCAGCGCTGCCGGCCGGATCGATACTACACTGAGTCGGTCGAGCGTTCTCCGAAACACATAGCCGTATAGTTAGCCCCCTTCCCGCCGTCCAAGAATCCAAGATTGGCACAGCACCAAGAACCAAATCGAATCGGATTTGTCTTCAACCATATCGTCCACCTCAAACACGCTTGCATTGCACATAAACTACTACAAGTGTTGCAATGAGATGTGTTTTGAGATCCCAAATTTCACAAGGACGCGGGGACAGCGCTCTAGCTAGATTTGGGGGAAAATGTGGAAGGGAAGGGAGGGAAAGAAAAGGAAAGAAAAGGAAAAAAGGGGCTTCCCTTTCCCAAGACAAATTCTGGCCATGCATATGCCGAAATAGAACTTAGTATATATGCTTACTTTCAGAGTGAACGAACAAAACTTATGCAGCGTGGTCCGATTTAAAAAATACTAGTGAATTTTATCAGTTTATTATGAACAAAATTAATATGGATGAATACTTCTGCGTAGACGCCCATCGAAAAAACACTTAATTATTGAACACACGCGACATTCGATAACAGAAATAACTGAGTGTCGCGGTATCGGCTTGAAAGACTGCTGCCGATGGCTGCTGACTGCAGCTTCGATCGTGTCAGCTTATCCGACAAAATTGCAGAGAGCGAGCGAGCGCTGTTGACTTCGTGTAGCAGAGTCGCTTACAGAGATGTAGTAGAAGTGACGCGTGGCAATCGATAGCGCCTGGCACTGCTGCGCGCGACAGTTGACTGACAAGCTGTAATGAAGCCGCCTCCGTTGGTCGCTCGCCGTTAAATGCTAAAAGCTACGCCGTTCGATGACTGACAGGCTTTTTGACGTGTCTGCTGCCGCTCGGCAATTGCACACGATCGCCACACACTCTTCATGTCTGCTTGTCATGACGATGAGTGAGCCTCACGTGTCGTCGATATGCGGCCGTTCTTCAGGCCTCATTACGGGTCTTGCTGCCAGTCAGTCCGTCTTTCTGTCTGTGTGATCCGTGTTGACACCAAATTCATTGACGAAAAAACAGATAAAAAACAAAAACTGGCGTGAACGTTTTGTGTGAGCATATTAAAAATTTGTCGACATTAAGAATGATTAGTCGTTACGTGTGTTTTAAACGCTAACGACTGAAAAATGTTTTGAGTAGCTGAATCGTACGCAACAGATTGTTTAAGTGAAATCTGTTGTAGGATACTTCAGTGCATGTGCATGATGTGTGATCCGCTGTTTCGTGGCCGCAGTCGGTGCAATTTTTTTAAATACTTACATTTAGAAGGTAATGTGGCGACAGACGTGAAGTATACCGGCATTTTTAATAACTACTTTATTTTGTAGAATTTTCCAGATGACGTGCTGGTGAAAATTTTATAAAATTAACCGATATATAATAAAAATATGAAAAACTTTTTGACTAACGATGTTCGTAAAAATTGCTGAACAATATTGCTAAACAAATGAGGAAATTACATTGAAATTATCGAATACATGTAGGAATAAGAGCGTTCCACGTTTTGAATGACGTTATTGGGGCCTATGTGTTGCCGACGCTTAACCACCGCCTGAGGATACAATACTGCCTCATCGAGCTAACATCGCCACTTGGTCTTGTTAGCCGTCGCCAGCAGTAGTTTACGCTGACCGGTGTATATATATGCGCCGCGTCGCTGGACGATAAAGCGATCACATTAATTCTTCTCAGCTCTACGGCTGGTGCCGACGTTTATTGGAGATTTTACGGCATTTGGACGGTGCCTGTCGCGCACGGTGAAAATTGCGTCGGTCCGACGGACGTCGAGCGCCAGGAAGGAGGAGGTCGGCAAATTAAAATGGATCGCTCTTTTCGACCGGCTGCATAGTGGCTGACCGGCTGCTGGTCCAGTTCGTTCGTTTTACTCGCGGGACCTGGTTCGATATTAAACAAGTGCCGCCTGTCTGCGGAGACTGTGTTGGTGGCGCCCACTGTCGGATGTGGTCAGAATCAATCCGACTGAACGGAAGCCACGGTACAGCCACAACACAGCTCCTTTATAATACTCTCCTTCGCTCGAAATTTGTGATATACTCGACTCAGCATCTGTTTTTATTTTTTCCATAGATACCGCGCGTACATGGAACGAACTGAACTGAAGTGAAGTGAAGTGCAGGTTCAATCGCGCTGCTCGAACTGTACAACGTTCAGTTCATTTAGTTTGAGTTCATTTCTGTCTCTTTGTACACGCTTTAAGCCACCGCAAAATGTCAGTGTAACCTAAACTTGATTATATGTACAAGCAACTGTTAGGCTGCAATTAACATCAAGTGGCGTAGCGTTTTAAGACCAGTGTTTAAGTTGGGAAAAATTAGCTAAGTGGTTGAACTTTTTGACAGTCGGAGACCGAACAAAATTGCGATGTAAATTGTATGTATACAGTATATAGCTGACCCTCCTGTACATAATTTAACAGTGTGTTAGGGGGGTTGAGAAAACAGGTTCAAGACGCATCAGCAGACGAGAACTGTATATGTGTGAACAAATGATCCATACTAATAAAAAGTTAAAGTTTCTGACAACAAAAACTTCACATAAAATTCAGGTATATATCTGTTCGTGCATCTGTATGCGGCACAATGTGCTGGCATGTTTCGTTTTTGCTATATTAAAATAATTCAGCTGAGAGGAGCAGACTGCGCCAGCTGAGTGAGTTTCACCTACAATCGCTACCGGGTGTCGATACGCTGCCGAAAATATTAGAACTGTGCCGTTTGGCAGGTTATATACAGCAACAAAACTGTCAAATATCTTATAGTATGTAGTGTGACGACGAGTTATATTTCTGAAAGAAAGTGTACTTTATTCGAACGAAAAATTTTAGTGAAAAACCAGCTTGGTGGTTTTTTTGTCCGGTGGCCTTTTGTCCGTATACACGGTTTTCACGCTGTCACGACGGCGCTGCGTCAGTCGCAATCTTGACTTCACCCGTCCCTCGTCGACGCGTCAGTTTCGGCCCCTCCCTTCCCGCACGGTCAGTCCAACCCGGCGCTTCAGTGCTGCAGTGACACCGTATCGTCTCGACGTCAGCGTGAATTTGACGCATGGTCGAGCCGATTCGCTCACGGCCGTTTAACTGAGCCGCATGTCGAGTTACGGCAGCCAGCATCTGGTCGCGACTTTGACTTTGACGCCACGTTACTTCCACGACAGCTCAGAGCTATTGCCAATGTTCTGAGAGCGTTTTTGTTTCGACGAAGTTAATCCAAGCCGTTAGAACTTGGATTGGTGAGCGACATCAGCACACACCGTCTCCGTATGTAACCAGCTACCCGGGTTAACTCAGTCTGGCCGTCCGTTCGCAGGTAAGTGAGTACTAGCAAAAAACTGAGCATAAGAAAGAGCGATGCTGAAGTCCATTCGTCTATATATAGTTTCAGTGCTTGACGAATAAAATTAAATATGTGATGCGTCAGGTGGACCGCTACATTGTATTCAGTGTAATCGACGTTCGGCAGATTAATGACGATGACGATGCTGCTGCTGCTGCTGCTGACGATGTTGATGGTAAATGATGTTGCGACGCACGGTGGCGGCTGCATTATCGAAACCAGCGATGCGTACGTCGCGACGCCGACGCCACGGCGTAACCAATTAAAAGTCGGGCCACACAGACAGAGACGAGCAAAAACAGACAGACACACAGGCAAACGTACAGGCACAGATGTGCATACGCGAATAGACAGACAGACGGCAAGAGCCGACTGCTGCCACTGGCGTGTGTCTCTGATACACAATGGTATTTATGCGGCGGCACTAATTGACGTATAATTAATTTAGCCTCACCTTTCATGAATATTTTGCTCTGCCGCCACCGGCTACTTTAAATGTTGCCAGCGTAAACCGCGGTTTAGCCAGCGTACACTCCACTGCGTGAATATTTCATTTGCTCACTCGCCTCAGTCGTCTGCAGCAGTTGTGCCCACCGACCGTTTGTTATGCGCTCGTCCATCTGTGCCCTGGGGGCTGCTAACTTGAAAACGAAAAAAGATTGATCCGAACGTTTTCTAGAATAGAAATAGGCCTAACCGTTGTGTCTGTTTTTCTGTTCAAAAACCTCAAGATTACCGAACGTCAACGACGTCAAGAAATTGACGTATTTCTTGCCGTTTGTGTAGTGACCTAATTTATTCCTAACGCCTGAGACGTCCGGCAAGTAGGACGGCCGCGTACCATGTCGGCACTCGGCATCTACGTTTTCATTATTTTTATAATGCCTCGGATCATTTATTCGTGTGATGAAAATTACGCTGCGATGTTGCAACACGGCGTGCCATAAAGCGACGAGAATAATTAATGTTTTTTTGTGAGTCAACCTTACATGATTTTTTCCGTAAAGGAAAACCAGACTAATTTGTTTCTGTGTCAAGTGTTCTGCTCTGCTCACAGAACGTCAATCTATTCTGCATGATGCTGCTACTGTCGTAACTCAGAAGGATTATTGTTTCGACCTAGCGGCAGGCGGCAACTGGAACAATTCATCGACTCTGCATTATTGAACACGTCTGAGTGTCATCCGTGGACATATTTCAGCGGCAGCGCATTCATCGGCTGACACGGGGCACGAACACGTTATTAGTAGCCGTTTACTCGGCGCGGAGTCACCGGAACGACCAAGCGGCCTTGTGGGACACGCGAGCGGCGTGCGGTCTCATAGAGCCCCGTGCAGTATTATTGCGATACGTTTAATAATCGACAACGCACGCACGGTTGACGGCAGTCGGTTTGCGGGTCGGATGGAGAGAGGCTGCTGGACCCGCGTAGGAAGGACCGGGGAAACTGCTGCATGACATTAATCGGACTTGACGACCGTCGCTTTGCCCCAGCAACCGGCGGGCACTGTGCATAGCCAACAGACGTCATCAGCCCGGCACGATATGACGTGGTAAATATTGCTTCCATGCACCGCCGCAGTAACGGGCGACGTGGCGGGGATCGCGGGGGTAGAACAGCAGGCAATATTCGTGACAGTACGTTCTTCGACGTTTGTTGGCTTTTCCCCGAAGTGTAGCAATCCCCACAGCGTCGCACTACCAGGAAACCGGCGAAACAGGCGACAGTCATCTACAATTGTCACCTAGCCAAAGTGTTTCATTGCAATAATGCTCTACGACTGACCGACGAAAGCCTGCCATTACTCAGTGACGATGATACGACTGTATACATGTACTATAGCTGTGAGTATTGCTATCGAGCTTGTTCTATAGTTGTGCCGCAAGTTAAACCAGACATCAACAAAACAGCTTTGCTCAAAGTTAAGTACTGTCCGCTGGTAGCCACAGTATTCATGCACACGAACTCACAAAAGCCGTAATTTTGATTTTTGGATATAACCTAGAAATTTAACAGGGTTAAAAGGAATTACATGTTCGTGCAAAATTTCATTAAGCCGTTCATGACTTATCGTGTTCAGTGTTAACAGTTATAACTGGCGATAGTGCTGAAAACAATATTGCCGTCGCTACCACGGACAGTAACAAGGATGCCAAGAGTAAGGCACGCTGTTTTTGCTACACTAAGTACGCAGCACACGCCGATTTAATGGTCATTTCTAAGCAAACCTCAGGTTTCTCTTTTAGTTCAGACCTTTCATCTTTCTTGCCTACAGTCTGATAAGCCAGCGTTCCATTACTGGCTGACGGAAGTCTGCAGGACCGAATACCTGCGGCTACTTTTAGCTTTTAACGGCGCACGCTAATGAAGAGAGATCGTATCGCGGACTGGACAGAAGCGGCGGTAAAAGAGCGCAGAGAGACGCTGGCACAAAGCGCCGTTGCTGCCGCCGGTAAGCTACAGTTGTTCGCGACACAGAGGCGCTACGCTGACTGGCCGTAGGTGAGATTGGTGTGTAAGGATCAGGAATGCAAATGATGAATGCAAATCCTCGTGGTGGAGTCGACGTCATGAGTTGATCGATGAGACACGCTGTGTAGTGCTGGCTGCTGCTGCTGCTGCTAGTCCACACCACACCATAGCGACCGACCGACCCAATAACACGTGCTGCGACTTGACAATCACACCTATAGGTCATCGGCGTCGCCAGCCATTAGGCACGACTTCCAACAGTAAATTTTTTTAGGTCAGTTTAGAGTTGCAAATCTCTGTCATTCGACTCCATGTAGATGGTTGCTATAGTAAAAAAATTAACATAGTGCATTCTGCATATTCTGGGACACAGCTGCAGTTACTGTCTCTGCGTATTTCCAACCGTCCTTACGTAGTAACGGCAAGCCTTATGTTTTTGCTTTGTTTCCTTTCTTCTACTTTACCCCTCAGCAGATCTCGCTGAAGTTTGGTTTTAAATTTGTTCTAGGAAAGTAAAGGTCACCCTTCTTCCCAATTTTGGTCTTGGTCGGCAGTTCGGTTTTGGAAAGAAGTACACTTTACCACATTTATAGTTGACATCATGGCGAATCAGCAAACATTTGGCCCGGCCTCAAATTTTTAGTTGCGTATCTTTTTTGTTTTTTTTGTGTGTTACCCTTAAATTATTGTTTTTTTAGTTTTATATTTCGGGCGTACTAAATTCTGGGAAGCCACTGACGTACAGCTGTTGTAACCGAGCCCGGCGATGGCGTATAGAGCAACTTCGTTGATCGAGAGCAACACGTTAACCATTGCATTAAACCGTCATCTTTTTAGAACAGAATAGTTTTCAAACTTTAGGTGAAGACGCTTTTTGTGAAATATTGACGACGAAATGTACTGTTTGAGTATGTGCTACAAAATTCACACTTTACTTTACTTCCTTGCTTTTTTTTCTGTCAGCTCAAAATATGGACCAGTGAGAACGGTGCCTGTATTTTTGATGTCAGAATTGCGCGTTGGTTCGTCGTCGAGCTGACGGAAAGCGTGGACAATGGGCAACACGCATGACACCGAGATCGCTCGCATTGAAGCCGACTACATTCACACGAGATGGCGCACGAACGAGGACTACCGCTGGGGTTACACCAACGAGCGCGGTATGTTTATGCGACGTCCCGTGTGTCCATCCGTCTGTCTGTCTGTCTTGGTCTATCCACCGGTCGCCCTCTTGGCATGAGAGACACTCAAGGTTAATGGTTAAAGGGGTATATAACTGTTTATGGAAAACCCATCGCAGAGCTACGGAGCGTTATCTGCCATATGGAATCACACAGTGTTACTTGCTAGCGGACACAAGCGAACGTGCCCCCAAGCAGACCGATACTCGATTCATCTACCCCTCAGGGATGAAAGGCTGAGTTGACCTTGGTGTTGGTTATAGACCTAGATCGTTTACCTGTCCGCAGACAATCATTTATTCTATAGTAGTAACCTCTTGATAGCGACCCGGGAGTGCAGTCCACAACAAAATTTGATCTTAAGTTTGTAAGTTTAACTCCTAATCGTTACGTCACGTGGGTCTCTATTGGCTGGCGTAAATGGCCGCTATATGGCCATCGCCGTAACACATTTGCGGGTGCTATGGCCGTTAACGGCTTTGACCATAACATTTTGTAGGCCTACTAAATGTGTACAATATTACAGTTCACAACTATATTATGTGTTGAGATTTCGATTTTGGATAATTTATCCCCACCTTTGCAAACTCCTCTACTGTAATTGCGAAATGATGACAGCAAATGTGTCAGCTGTGGAGAAACGAAGCGTCGAGATTCTACACCTGGGAATTGCCTGCAGACCTCACACAGACAGACCAACGTTAACCCGGGGCAAACCCCAATTATTGTTAAAGCCGGACGTCGTGATCATGCATTATTCTTCACCTTAGTACTCGGTTGACACCTGCCAGCCAGTAGCGTGGCAGGGGACTTGGCTTTTTTTCCCGTCGTCCGTCACCGATTTTAGAGACGCTGCGTCCGGTAGACCCTCTGTATTGCCAGACTGCAGAGACCCATACAGTTCCCCCGATGAATAGCCAATATTGCTGGACCAAGTTCTGTATTCTGTAACGCGGTACAGCAGGCGTGCAGGCGAACAATAATAATAATATGTGATTACGAGAGACGTGTTCGCTGTTCCGCGAAATCTAGTTAGCTGCCTCACCTGCTTTCTAAGAATGGTACCCAGGAGAAATTGTCCACGGAGCGTGCGACATACAGCCAGCTTGTAGTTCGCTCCATCAAAGTCGGTCGGCAGGTCGGAGGGAGATGAAGAAGTAACTGCAATGACGCGGTATTGTTACGACGACACGTCGGCACTCCACGCCATATACACGGTGTTTCATAGAAAAGGATCCCTTTTTGTTTTTTTCATAATTCACTCCACTGATGGCCAATTTACATGACATTTTTAGCAGTTGTAGCTGAAAAAATACTAATTCAAAATATTTAACAAAATATGGCAATTGGTTATGAAACACTGTGTACTCCACTCTGTCCTTTGCCGCCGGCTTCGACTTTTGTTGTCGGTCAGTCGCCTTTGATGGTTGATTGGCACAGTCGGGCACCGGCAGACGAGTCTTCGTTGATTGCATAGAGCACTAGAGACAAGCCAGAAACTCACGGATTTGTTTCTTTTAATTGTCAGCCAATAACTTCACACGGACACACACACACATATACACACACGCACACGGGCGCCAGCAGGCATTGGCAACAGGACTTTTGTCCTTTTCACTTGTCCTTTCTATGGAAAGGGCAAAAATAATAAGTTTGTTATGCAACGTTCTATCCAAAAATTCGTAACGTTCAGGCAAAATGTAAACCGACGTCCCATTATCGTCGAGTATATAGTTTATGCCCACTTTTAGTAAATATAGACAAAAGTGCATCCGTTAGCAAAAATAAATGACAAAATGCACTAACGAACACAAATTAGCATTAGCCGGTGCACGTATAGTCTAATATTCAATCACATCACTACTAATCTCTCGGTGTGCGCACGCCAGCGGCGTCGCAGCTGTTTAATCACTACATAATCATTCTGCCTGCTTGCGACGTTGTACTGACCCATGCATCTACACTTCGTATACTATGCACTGTATGCCCGCTTGTGCTCGGAATTCGTTCGATTATTGACCGATCTTTAGCTTTATCGAATTTCAGACTGGAGCGTCTGCGTTGATGGAATTAGCCGCTTCGATGTCGGGTTGGTCGCGGCGCCTTAGTTGGGTCTGCCCTGCCCGGCCCGACCCGGCGCAGCTGGTCGGCGGCGGCGGTGGCATCATCTGGCCGCCGATAACTCGCCGCGTCCCGCGGGGTCGTCCGTCCGTCTCCGCATATAATGAATACCGCTCCGCTTACTCCGTCCGTCGGCATATTGGGGTGATGGAGCGGGCATGACTGTGGATGGTCTACGCTGAACGTTGATTGCAGCACGGCGCACCGGCGCCGCCAATACCAAGCGATTTATACGTCCTTTGTCGCTTCTACCGAGGAGCTAGGCGCCAGTCGATCGACAGCACGGGCTCGCGGTCGGTAGCATAGTGGCAGGCCGGTGGTGGTCCGAAGCGCTGCCTGGGTGGTCGGTCGGCCAGTCGGTCGGTCCTTGGTCGGTTGGGACTCATATCGTGCGTCGATGTTGGTTAATGCGGCGAGCGCCGATCGATGAGGCGCTGCGCGCGCGCGTGGACCAATGTAATTCATTTTATCGTCGTTTGCGCGTTTGCGTCGTTGCGTACTACGCAGGCCGTTCGTTGTACATGCGTAGCTACATGAGAGCTGCAGTATATCTCTGCACCTGCATCGACACAGCGACCCCGACCACGACTATTTGCTTGCTGTGTCCGACACGCATTGCCGACCACTATAGCTCATTGCAGCAGAACAGTGTGCGTCGTCAGCGCTGTTTCTGACGCCGTTAGTGCACCAGGACGCTCACGAATATGTCTTGCTTATTTAGATTACAACGGCGCTAATAAGGTTAGGATTACGGATACTAATGACGGTTTGCTGTGGTCGGCGACGCTCGTAAACTGCTGCTAAAGACTTTTTATTCGCATGTCAAGAATGCGACGCCATACACAATGGCGGTCTTGGTTCGCGCGGCTCGACAGCTGTGGAAAATAGAAACATCGTCCGTGAGTAGTGCGCAGGACGTTATCACTGCACAATCAGGTCAGAACGAATGATGAATCGTCACTCCGTCGCTATTCTTCCACGCCTCGACCCGACAAGCCGGGCTTGTGCAGGCCTGGTCAAGCCTGGTCAGTGGTCAGCAGTCGCTGGCTGTCCCCGTCTGTCGGTCGATCGTTCGGCTGACGTCGACGAGTAATGTGATTTTACGATGTCGACGCTGACCGTACGTACGTCCGTCCGGGCTCCCAGTCGCTGTTCGTCATAGCACTAACTACAAGTCATACCGTCGCTGCTTCTTGCCTATCCAGTAACGGCGACACTACGTTCCGGTTATACCTGAAAACTATACAACTGGTCACAGAAAGCAGTATTATACGTATATTATATGCAGTACAATGCACGTGTCGGCAGACGGCCGACAGCCGCTTCGAAGAGAGCCTTCTAGTTCATCCGAAACAAATCGACACCTAATGTTAAACATAGAAGACTCAGTTAACTATTTACGCTCGTAAACTGCTGCTAAAGACTTTTTATTCGCATGTCAAGAATGCGACACACTACGAGCTGCGACCTACCCGCTAAATCGTGCTTTTTAAGTTTGTTGTTAAGTTAAAGGTTCTCGGTGGAAAAATTCATCACAAAGCAACGGAGCGTCACCTGCCATATGAGATCACACAGTGTTTGTTACCTGCCAGCCGACACATGCAGGTGAACGCGCCACACTTTAATTTCAATCAGATAAACCGGTATTCGAAATAATGATTCGAAATCAAATGGGTTTTAAGCCACAACGTAACACTCGATCCTCATCCGTCGTCACTCTCGCTCGTCCATCTACTCATTCCTCTTTAAAAATTACCAGTCGTTCCTTTCGCATGCATCACCTCATCTCTGAAATCAATT
>Ga0209671_1000652_pt1 | contig 24502 bp, 13 predicted proteins | sample WorMetHERISLAND2_2_FD_187401 | JGI IMG/M metagenome (GOLD analysis project Ga0209671, IMG submission 187401) | Marine gutless worms symbiont microbial communities from Max Planck institute for Marine Microbiology, Germany - Olavius geniculatus... | ecosystem: Host-associated > Annelida >... | reverse complement strand
TGCAAGCAACTGAAATTAGTAAACTACAGCCGATTATAGACTTATACGTTGACTACATTTGGCTGATTGTATTCATTCTGACATCATGCGCTTTATCTTCACTGCGACTAGATCATTTTATGACGTAAAAAGACTGACATGACATAATTCTGCTTTATGATAAATACGTAAATGAAAGACAAAAAACACTGTAAACGAATATTTCTAAGCCACAAGTGTCATGCTGGTTAATATCGCTGTCAATGCAGCTACAGTATGCACGGCACGCGCCTGCACAAAATACCTTGATGAGACGCAATGGCCCGAGACGAGACCTACTGGGCCGAGACCAAGACATATTGCTCCGAGACCGAGATAAAACCCGAGACACATCGGTCCGAGACCGAGACATTAAGGATTTTGTCTGAGACGAGACTGAGACGTTAGTATGTCTCGGGACCGAGACGTCTCGACCGAGACCACATCCCTGATGATTACAGATGTTTTTTTAATTCTTGGCACATTATTGACGTTGTTAACGCTTTTTTATTTTCTCAAAAATTTTGTTTATTTTCTAAAAACGTGCATTGAAAATCTCATCTAGAACTTTGAAAAACCACAGAAATGAATTAATAGTGATTAGATTAATAGTGAATTATAGTGATTGTAATTTAATTAGTTAGTATAGTGCTACAGTTTTATTTGGTTGAATTGAAATTAAAGAAAGTTCTCTCTGTTGTCTACATTATAGTTTTAGACATAATGCACCTCCAGCATTAGGCATTCAGCAGGAGGTTGAACAAACTATGCCAACATTTTTTGTTCAACGTTTTAAACGTTTTTTTTAAATTCCTGCCGCATTTTTAACACGTTTTTAATTGTTTTCAGACGTTTTTATATCTAGGTCTATGCTTTTGATAGCATCTTATCCAATCACTGGCGTGGTAGGCACTACTTCAAGTAAATGTCTGTTATTAGCAAAACATCATCAGAATAAATAAAATGTTCAAACTTTTGCTACGCATGTACTAAAATCTGTAAAATAAAATTTACACAGCACAAAGTCAAATACTCTGGCCGTTAACAAAAATAAACGTGCAAAAATACTGTTGCAGTGTGAGCACTTTTCATTTGTAGTCGTGCTATCAAGCATCAATATTAAAAGTAGGCTACTACAACACATAGTTAGTGTGTTGACTGAGTGGCGCCACCAACTTGAGCCGCACCGCCGTTGGAAAATGTTGGCGCCGCCACCAGCCAAATTTTTGACGGTGCACCGACTCAAGCTGGCTCGCCAGCTTACTGCAGCCAGCCGAAAACGGTTCGGCGGCGCGGCTGAGGGGTCTAGTTGATCCTCATCCTGCACATGCTAATCGAACAGGCTAATTGAGATAAATACAAATGCACTGCATATCACCATCTGTTCCTAACAGCAATCACACAGCACTCCATATTCCCTGACACAATCCCACCAGGTCAAAGCCCACTGTCAAGCACTTGGTAAATATCAGCAACAGCAGCACACATGAAATAACTACGGTATGTACATCTAACTCGAGACCATGACCGAAACCCAGATAAAACAAAAAACTGTTGTGAGAAACTACCGGTATGTAGGAATGATACAGTAATGTGCATCAAAGTGTACAAACAAAAAGTATGGCAAAAAAAAGAGAACAGAGTTGCAGACTCACGCTTGCTGTGCTTATCACAAATCGCTTGGGACCGCATGTCACACAGTCGAATTGTGCCTTTGCTGCTGCTGTACACAAACAGGTGGCAAGCCGTGGGATGAAATTCCGCGGCTGTTATCACTTCCGTCAATTCCTCCATGTTGGCAGGCTTTATATCTACAATGTCTGTTAACATAAATGGTCAAGGTGAAAACAATGTCGGAAAAGTTCCTGAGCAAATTAACTTAGCACAAGACTAAACAACAGCCTTGAACAGTCATCTGACACAAACCGAATACACTACATGCAGACAGCTCAAAGAGAAAAGGATACTGAAACTCTGATCATTATTTTCCATGTGCCAGAGATTAATACGAAGATCATCAGCCGACAGATACGTCGCACCGTCACTGTTCACAGAAATGGAATTGATGTGGTACGTGTGAGCGTTGGCAAACACACGGCGTGGACTTGCCTCAACCATCAGCTCCATTGGCTTAAAGACGGGAACACGCAGTGACGTGATTGACGATGGGTCAACTGGTGATCCCATCTCATCGCGCAGATTAAAGCCATCGGTTCGCTTCCGTCGTTCCGACACCTTCCACAGCTTCACCGTTTTATCTGCGATGTTCAAAAACACACTATAATAACATACTCACAAAAAGTGCATTCGTATTGAGTCGCTCAAGAAGAAGACTCTGTGACTGAGCTAAAGAAGCTATAAACTTCCACACACGATCCACAGCAGAGTAGGTCTACCACACAAAAGAAATATATACAATGCACGGAGCCACAAACGGTACCAAGACAGATTTGACCTAAAAAATGTAACAAGCAACTGGGCAGGACACAACTGAAGCCTCAAACAAGCCCACGCATTATGATGAAAAGCCAAGTTTTTTATCATCTTTCCACAACGTAACTATGCTGATCAATCAAAAGCATTTGCTGCACGCAATTGAGCCTAATAAATAAAATTTAAAATAATAATGAATAACGATAATAACTGATCATGAAAAACTTTTACACATTTCACTGTCATCAAGCCAGCAGCACAAAATTTCTTCACTGATATATAGGAAACAGTTACTATGCCATTTGCAGAAAAAAAACCATTTGAGAACAGACCAATTAGAATTAAACTGTCAATTATTACACCTCTGCAAACCCTAAAAGTGTGAAACAATTTCTCTCATGCCAGCAGCAATGCGATAATTACTGGTACATAAGAAGAGGTGTAGATGCAATTCACAGCAAAAATACAAAAATTTCATTAAATATCTCTAGGTGGCATTCCCTCAAGTTGAAATGTTCATTCCAGCTGGTTAATTTTTCCACAAAAATTTTTTAAAGACATAGAAAATTTCTGAACACAATGCAAAATACATGCACACATTGTACACATAAATCAGTAATGACAAACCGATTTAATTACCGTTTGTCGACAGAAGAAAATGGGCTGAATTACACTGTTTCAGCCATCTAATTTTGTTAATCTTTTCTTCAATCTCCAAACTTTTCAAGTAATCAAACTCCGGCTCGTGGCTCTGGAATGTACTGTAAACATTGTAGTCAGCTGAACGCTGGCCATTGTTTAACTCACAACCCTGTTTAAACACAAATTCACATAAAAAAGTTATTAACTTATTCCGTGCAACAAGGAACAACACAAGAAACAGAAAATATACTATGCACGCTCAAATTCGTTAACGTAATAAAGATGAAACTTACAAGAAAAATGCAGTTTAGTATTTGGAATTCTATGTAATTTTTCAGACCAACAAAAGGGTGTAAATTGATTTATCTCTAGCTGTTGCTGCATGCTGTTCATTTGGAGTGAGTGAGTAGGGTTTAACATCCCACCCAACACAGTATAGGTCATTTCAGGGACAGCCTTTCCAGGCGGAATGCACACAAACACATAATAACGAAACAGTAAGTTTAACCTTTACAGAAACACAAAACACAAAAATGCAGAAAACAACAAGCTAAACCTAAAATTGTAAGAACAGTTCAGTTGGACACTGAATGAGAGTCTGCAGTGGAGTGCTGTAGCAATTCAAGTCTGCAACTGCATTGACAGTTACAACACTATTTACTAGCCCTGTGTATAGTCAAAGGAGGTCCACAGTATGTAGATACCATTACTACAACCATATCAGTGCCACTAAATCACAATTACAGTTTAAACCACATTCAGGATGCACTGGCACTGTTTCACAATCTTTGGTTGCAGTCACGCATCATAAAACAAACGACAGTGTATTTGAACAAACTCATAGGTTGAAACATTAAGTTATGTAATTTTATCGAAATAATTAAATAAAAGGTTGTATTTCGATGAATTTACACAACTTATTGAACGACAGTGTAGTCTGTACCATCTGAGCATGATTTAAGTACACTGACTGGAGTGATATAAGCTCATACTTGCTTATCCATGCCAGCAGTGCAGTTAGAGCTAATGAGTCTTCACAGTACTAGCAGCAAAACTGTAGACAGATTAACACAATGAGCTCCAGCAACAAGCCTAAAGGACAATCCTGCCACCATCACAGCAAGCTGCAAATCACGAAGCTAGTGGCACAACTGATTACTCAGATCCAGCTGTAAAGAAGCTAGTAAAGAAAAAATATACACTTACTATTTGGTCTCTCTGGAAAATAACAACACGTCCACCTTTATCTCCAGTAGCCAACAGCTCACCATCGGCATTGAACTCAACACATGAGATGATGTCCGCTACAAGCATTACAGATTAGTACTCAATCAAAACAAATGCTTTACAATTACATTTCACTAACATCAAACGGTAACAACTGTTGAAAGCACAAGAGCAATGATTAAAAATATAAAAATACATGAAATCCAAACATCATGTTATTATTCACTGAATATATGCAATACTAAGCTACAGAATTAACACAAACACAAAAAAACTACTTACCCTCAGTGACATCTTCTTCTATTGTGCCTTTAACCTGAGATAAATACCACTGCATATCCCCATCTGTTCCTAACAGCAGTCACACAACACTTACTGATAGAACTATAACAATACCAAACAAGAAATCTAAGCTAATGCTCATGAGATGTGCAAGAGCTTATGGCAGTTCCTGTTCGCAGGTAATCTTAGTCTATCTTCATCCATTTCGTCGAAATTCACTCTTTTGCAGCCAAAAATCACCAAAAAATCACACAAAATCAATATTTTTGGGGTTCAAAGTCATTCAAGGTCATCGATGTTGACATTTCTAAGAAGCTCGTCATCAGTGCTTATTATGATCAATCAATCAATCAATCAATCAATCAAAAAATAACCACTTACAAAAGTGACCAGTGGTGTACAACACACCTAAAAACTAAAATAAAACCTAAGGATAATGTACAAAAACTAAAAACTACTCAGAGATAAAAAGCTCGCTGAAACAGTAAAGTTTTTAAGTTTCATTTGAATGACGCAGTGTCAGATAAGCAGCATGTCTGTGCCTATCTGCAACCATTTACACACTAGACAAGCTAACAGCGGATAAATAACCACTTTTTAGAGGGGTAGCCCTCTTTGACACCAGCGTGCTCAGGCTTCCTTGAATACAGAAGGTCCGGACTTGGATTACAAATATAATTGAAGTAGAGGTCTTATAAATCGAAACAAAAAAGTTTTTCTCGTTGGATATGTTGGAATTGCATAATTTGAGATGTCACAATACACCTAAAAAGTGATTGTAAGATTTTTGTTGCAAAATTGTCATAAGATATTTTGTGAATTTGGCCCCGGGATTAGAAATACTTGCATTAAAAAGACATTAGAGATAAAATGACTAAGTACGTAAAAAAAGACAACACAGGTCACTTATCAGCCTGATACTACCAAAACAACGACAAATATTAGCCTAATATTTCCTCCTGCAAGGCACAACAAAACTTGTGGGCATGGTGGTCGAGCGCTCTGTAAGATTGTACACCTATTTAAGTGACATAACTCAACAAGAAGAGCATTTTCTGCAATTTTAATTCCACAAAATACACCTTTTTGAAATTCCGCATTCCGCAAAGTACCGACACACCTTCCTATTCATGACAAAAATGAAGAGTATAACGTACACACGACACCACGGCACCTAGCCGTGTATAACAAGGCTATCTCTAAACCTATTCCTAAACCTATTCTCAACCATTACCCCATCCCTAACCCTAATACGGACCCTAACTGTAACTCTAATCCCAATTCTAATGCAACATCAGCAGACGCTGCACCATGACAGTACAACTCATCGGTGTGATGTCCCAGTTTGGGGCCCTGCCAAGTAATTATCGTGATCCTATGACCAATCAGCTACCTAATGTAAGCACGTCCATACGCAACGATTAGAGATCGACTCTGCACGCAGCCACTACCCGCCGTACCCGGCTTGAACCGGGCTGTCCAGCTGTGAACTTATGTTATACGCTTATTACCTGTTACTTCCATTATCAGAAATGGCTGTTATGTATTAGAGAACTAAGCAAAATGACGATTAACTAAAGATATACGTCTATTCCGCAATTTTGTTAATTTACAACAACACTGATATTATTACAGTTCCTGTCCATGTCAAGATGGCGCACTCGACAAAGCGGCGCTATTTCAGTAAGTAACACAAATATTTTTAGTCGCAATCAATGAGTGAGGTCAACACAGCTAGTGATTGCAATCCCGGAATTGAGAAATTTGTAATCCCGGCAACTCGGGATCCCGTTTCGGGATTAGGCTTATAAAATGGTCGCTGTTTTGGTATCCATAGTAGACTTATTTCATGCATGAGGATATAGTAAGCCGACCGTACGGAAGGTATTGCGAGTTGTAGAGAGTTGACTGACTGTAAAACACAAATTACATTGCACAGAAGAACTAGAACTCTATAACGCGTATCAAATAGTTTATTCATTAAAGGGCTAGAATTGTTATTTGTGTCATTTGACACTCTACAAAAATTGAGACGCGGCCAATCCCGGGATTCGGAATTAGCGAAAACGGCTGGGATCCCGGGATTGCAAACACTAAACACAGTATGTGGTCAAGTTTTGCTAAAGATTAACGTTAGAAGACAGACTACTAACCTTGCTAAAGACATAAGCACACGTTTAAACTGCACTAAATGTGCCAATTTTGTCAGTTAATTTTAAAAAAATAATTAAAACTGTTGCCACCAGAGTTTATATTTTAGAGTTTTTTTTTATTATAATGCATCAAATTCGACTTTGGCTGAGGCTCTGCCTCGGACCCAGCTGGGGAGCTTACAGCACTCCCCTAAACCCTCTAGCTGAATTTTTAACGTCCTACTTCTAAGGGGAGAGAAAAGGGGAAGAGGAATAAAGAAAAAAAAGAAAGGGGCAAGAAAAACAGAAAATGGAGAGAAAGAAAATGGTTAAGGACAAAACGTAAAAGGCAAGGCGAGGGAGACGGGGCCCCAAGTTCACATTTCTGGCTACACCAATGGAAATAGCTAAACAATTTTAGATAACAATAATCAGTGGTTGATCACTTTTAACTTTCCTTCCATGCTCCTTTTCCTCTTTACCATCACCTTTTGTAACGAAAGCACTTCCTCTTTCTTTTCGTACCTTCTCTTTACTCATCTTCCTTAAGTTCCTTTATCCTCCCAAATATACTAGATAAAGGAGGGGCTAATTCTGATAGTGCATATTTCCATAATCTGCCAAGTAGAAAATAGTTGCAACACATTTTTAGGGGTCATGTGACCTGGCTGTCAGTGGCTGACGCCATTTCTGTCATCCATACTAATGCAAAAAATATTTTTAAAAAAACTTTACAAATTGATAAAAATAAAACAACTAGAAGGCGCTCGTATTTCCGCCAATTCGTGTACACTGACAGACAGACAGACAGACAGACACACACACACACACGGACAGAACAGCAAATCTCATAATCTCCTCCATTCCATTGGCGGAGATAATAATATTGCCAATATTTATCATACTGAGGTAATCACAAGTCAAACAGATTACACTTTTGCAATTCAACATGGTACTTTGATTCTATCATTTGGAACAACATCTACCAAGATATCAACCAGTTTGTTACAACTCAAAAGTTCAAAGAACAGAGCATTTAGAACAAAAAACATAAATGTGAATCTACACAAAAAGATCCAAAAATAACCTGCAAAGATTATATCATAAACATATTAAATATTGACCATTTTCATATCTCTTTACTAGCACACACATTAGCAAATTTCCAACAACAGTATCACCACCACATCTCAAATGTTTCACCACATTACCATGTAAAAAACTAGCCTCAATTTTTAACCAGAAGGGTGAGTGAGTGAGTGAATGAGTAAAAGCAGAAAAGCAGAAATACCTACAGCAAGACTAATTCTGTCAACTGATGAATAGCGGTGACTTGATATAGTCTGCTATATCATATATTCTGCAGTCTGGATTGTCAACAAATTATCTGACATGGATGTGGATCTAGGATCCCTCAATGCTGATCCAGATGAACGTTTGGTCCTTGAACCACTCTCAGCACCTTAGCAAAAAATTAATTAAAATCTGTTCAGAAGTTCCCTCGAGATATGATACTGCATAGTGCCAGTTTATGCCCTAGATACCAATAGTAAAAAATCCTGGATGGTTATCCAGAATCCCCCCAAAAGAAATTCCTGATCGCCACCAAAATTTAACTATGTACTACTTCTTTGGCAGAGATAATAATATAATGTCACAAGGTAAGGTAGTGAACATTTGATGCATAGTGGAATCTTTTGTGATTCAATTTATTAATCAATTAACATTTCAAAAAGCTAGTGAAATAGTTTGATCAGAATTTCATAAAAATGTCTTGAACACTGAACCACATAGCATAAAATAAAATGTTTAACATAACTGCTTGCTGATAATAACTAAGCAACTAAATAATCTTATATTAACACAAAATATGCAGTGCATAAAAACGGAAATATTTCCTAAATACATGCAACTCACAAACAAACAGTTCCATTGCTGTTCTGTAGCTGGATGTTCTCACATGTCACAAAAAACTGTAAATATGTAAATGAAACAAAGTGAGTGAGTGAGTGAGTAGGGTTTAACGACCCACCCAACAGTACAGGTCATTACGAGGACAGCCTTTGCAGGCAAAATTGCACAAACACATAATAACGAAACACAAAGTTTAACCTTTACAGAAAGTTTAACCTTTATGAAACAGAAAACACCCAAAAATGACCTAAACCTAAAATTGTAAGAACTGCCGATTATAACTGCACGTATGTAATGACAATGGCAGTTCTAATAATCTTCCCTGTTATCCTCCAGGCAGTCATATTCAATCTCATAATGCTGTCTATTAAAGGACATGGTGAAGTAAATAAAACAAAAGCAAAAGCACATTTATAGCAGCATCTACGTACAAATTTATTGCCATTATGATCAGCTCCACCAAACATAAAACATACTCATGCAGAAACATAGCAAAAATGACCAAATACACATACCCCTCCCCCCCAAAAAATATTACCAATCGTAGTAATAGTACAAAATTGTAAAATTGTAAAAGCAGTTTCAATACTGCAAATTAATTCAAGAAATAAGCACGTCAAACTAGAGCTGTCTAAGCACTACAATGACAATGACTGACGATGATGGATTAGTGTACAGAAGTCTAATATGCAGAGCAAACGAAATATGAACAATACCACAAGTGCCATAGGAGAACAATTTGTAATAACTAGACCTGTCAAACTAATGCATTAATTAATGCATTAATGCGTTAATAAATTAACACACGTTAAAAAAATTAATGCACTCATGTAAATTTGTTAATTTACTAAATTCTGTGAAGCAAAAGTGCCAACATTCTGTTAAACTTCGATTATTTGACAATAGAATGAATTCAAGTAACTAAACTGTAGTTGCCATTCCATCACTACTGTAAATAAATAATTATTTTGATGACAGGCTAATAGTCTTCTATGTTAGCTATGACGTTACTGCTGATTAAAATGTGTTTCTAACTTTCTCTATTCTACAGGCAGGGCCCCCTCAAACGTTGAGGGGCCGGAGGTAACTAACCCACTAATCTCCCTCTCGACAGGATTGGGTGCGTCAATAATGCATTAAAAAAATTAATGCTTCGACAGCCCTGGTAATAACTCAACTAAATTTATAAGCACATGTAATACGGAATAGATATACACTACAGCTGATTTTTGTAAGTTGGATAAAACTGCATTTCTTCATTTCTTGTTGATTTGCTCAAAATGTAATATGCGAATAAAAAGTTATGTCATTTTACAGCAGTCAAAAAAAAAAAAAATAAACTGGATGTAAAAGCTTTGCTTACGTTGATTAAGTATAACAATATAAATTGTGGCTTATGTTTAATATACTAATCCATTTCAACCAGCTACTAACTTGCCACAAACTCTCAACTAATCAACAGACATCATGCTCTTGATGCAGTAATCCATCGTTGTTCAGAAAAAATCTTTTTATCTACATATACAAACATATAATCAAATTTGTAAAAACCAATATATATTATGCAAAATAATGACAATACAATGTAAATATCTGCACAATATTGATTATTGAAACATGCATGGCACCAGTTGTATATATTCAGTAAACTATATGCCAATGATCAAATGCAAGTGACTCATGTTGAACAAGGTATACAAATTCTAAACAGTATTTATTACACAATTCTTTGTACAAAAGTCATTCAATAAAACCTGAAAATGGAAAAAAAAACTTTATAATACCGACAACAATATCAGAAAAACAATACAGCAGTGATGTTAATGGATGCAATTCATCAAAAACTCCAGACAATGCCACAGTACGTTAGCACGGCATTTCTCTCTCTCAGGCATCAGACAGAAACATCAACTAAAGTCAAAGTAGCTCAGGGGCTTAATCACAGTTGAATTTAAACCCAATGATCATGTTAATATCAATGGTTTCACAGCCTCTGTTGTGCAGCAAGATAGCTTAATACTGAGCATATGACTGTGAGCACATCTGACGTCTACGGTCTGTCAAATCCTGCACCGTGCACATTGGTCCACACTCCACTTAGTCCCATTTGCTGTAGATTTATTCTATGACATTATGTACTACAAGCTGTACGACAAACACACACAACAATTTGAAGATGTAGAGTCTTGGCCACTGTGGCTTTTTTAGCCAAATGAGAGCATAAAAACGAACAGCTCACAAACTGTGATGCTGTCTTTAAAAAGACTCATAGGTTCGAACAATAATGTGATAAGTTACGTAAATTCATCAGAAACAACCTCTAATTAAAAACTTGTTAACATTTTGGCAACCACTGCTGCCTTATTTGGAATGACTGTCCATCAGGTGTCGCTGAGGCAGATGGTAAATAATCATAGACGTGTGGAACCGAAATGAGGGGTTCTATCAACTTCCACACGTCTATGATGTGGTTGCTGAAACGTCAGCAAGTTTCTAATTAAAGGTTGTTTTTGATGAATTTACAAAACTTATTTTGTGACGCTAACTGATGTCAACAGACTGTCCAGTATTAATTCACCCCCATGCACAGATATTACAAATGTGTGAAACTGTGAGTAGCAGGTACGATTGCTATTTCTCTTGGCAATATGTGCGAGTTGAAATAAACTAGATATTCTAAAAGTGGCCATTCTCAGCACTTGTGGGGTGAAAGAACAGCAATACAAGGCAGAATGCCAAAATGTTGTATCTAGTTTTTTTATAGCAAAACATCCCATGCAAAATTTCAAAATATTAAATATTAACACATTATGGAATAAACTATAGCAAGCAAATGTATATGTTATTTATCAGCAAATGCTAAAACGACATTAATGCACTGACAAAATTCATCGTACACACAGTATTTTCCATTTCCTTGAAAAGTCATCGACAACAGATAGAATGAATATTTTGCCATTCTGTCCTCAAATACTGGCAATAAGGGCGTTGACTGTGAACAGAAATAACGTAAAAATGCTACAGTTGTAATGACTCCAAATATTCTGGATAAACACAGAAAGAAAAACAGCGATGACAAACAAAACATGATGCTGATAAAAGACATGTTGCTCTTCGAGGTCAAAAACGGCTAAAAACATTCCTGATGTCAAAAACTCTAATGCTCGTAATATATGGCACAGCTGCTGTTAGCACAAATCTGCACCATATAAATGAACAGAGTACCATACTGTTGGTAAAAAATAAGTAATATAATAATAATAACAATAATAACAATAAACAGCCCTTGTAACCAAGTTGTGGGAAACATAAGAAAGTGGATCAATGCCATCCAAAAAGACAGGGCTGGTCTTAGGCATGTTCGAGCGGTTTGGGCGAACTGGGCGGCCGATTTTAGGGGGCCGCCTTTTTGGGACGCAAAAAATTTATTTTGCGTAAATTACGTGTGCCAATTTCAACAACTTTGATGTGTCTACAAATATTAATAATATTGAATTAAATTGAATTAGCAAATAAAATGCAAACAGAGTGTAATGAGAGTCTAGTCTTTAACATTACAATAACATGTTCTGCAGTGGGAAACAACTTCTACAATTAACTGTAATAAAACATCAACAAAAAAGCAAATTTGTATACACATAAAATGTACACAAATGATCCTGAGGTCCCAGTGACTGGTTGGCATGGCAATTGCAGCAGCAAAAAAGTGAGTTTTTAACTTCTTTCTAGAGTTTTACAAACAATGATGACAGATTACTCACAACACCTAATTGTGCCTAGTTATATCAATCTACTTGAGCCAAATGGCAAAGTCGCCGCAGCTACCGGCCGGTCTGATAGTGGGCAAGTACTTCAGTGTATGTCTGCCTCTTTGACGACATCGAAACAGTCTCGATGGACCGAAATAGATCATCACACGACACGTTGGACGGAAGTCTGGTCAGGAACTTGGCAAGCTGAATGAAATCAAGGCAAAGCAGCCTCGTTTCACACAGCTTCAGAATACCTGACAACATGACATCAACCATACAGTCAGAACAGAGCAGCATGAGCTAGCGGCTGCAATCCCGGGATTCTGTCACAATTCTGAAAATCTCACAACTTGCTTTCATCACTCATAATGCTGCACCTTGGTATCTGACATGAATTTATGCCCACCTAGCATTTTATTATGCCAAACAAGTATTGTAGGTTTCGTAAAACACTTGTCACAACATACTGGATGCTTTTCAGAATGAATTGTATTTCCATTAAGTTCCCCCCCAAAACGAATAACAGCCGGTTACTCACTATGAAACAACTTCAATGGCAATGTCGCTATATTCAATGTTTAAAAATGATGTCACAGTAATGTCATCGTTCAGAGAACTAACAGAATGACGCTGTTTTGTAACTAATTTATCATCATGATCATACTCGTTTAATTAAAGTTGAAATACGCAACTTCTGACAACGCAAACATGAAATACACACAAAAGATACGCAAACACTTACGAAAAACGTCCAATGGTGTGTGCAAAAAGTAAGCACAACTAACAAAACGTACTCTTAAAAAAACTATCCTTTACAAAAGATTAAAAGCATTAAAAACAGACAGCTTAAACATGTAAATACACACATTGTATTACTACTGCCACCATCATCGTCAACATCATTATTATCATTAATATTAATACAGATATAATTTCAAAACCTCACCAATTGCTGTGCGAAATAAAAATTCTTCTCCGTCACGAAAGAAAACGTCCCAAATGTGACTAGCAACATCCAGTGACAGCGCTTTGGCATACAGCGTAAAAATCCTGTCAAGTGCAGCAAACAAGACTGACTGCTAACAGCTGCATGCGTGTGTTAGTTTCCACTGTGTCTAGTGACTATCTCACATTAACAACACATTGCTAATAGTAATTCTTTGTTTAGTGACTACAGAATGTCCTTTCACGTTCAACATCTCTATCTAAACAAACAAAACATTTCTCCAAACATGACGGCTAACATCAAGTCAGAAAAAAATAGCTGAACATGCAAGCAAAAATTTGTATTTTTTGCTGTAAGTAGTTTACACTTTAATAGAAGACAAGACTTGGATGCATAACATACACCAAATATCAGTCTACTTAACAAGCACAGTCAAACGCAAAAAAAAAATTTTTTTAAAACATTAAAGACGTGCTTTTAAGAAAAAAATTAAAACTGTAAAACATTTCCCCCCTTACTTGTTTTGATGTACTGACCACTGAAATTAATTAAAATTGCTAAAAGGTAGTAACAGGCTGTTATGGTGCTCTTTTGAGTATTCTGCTTTTAATATTTAGTATAAACAGCGTGCTTGTTATGAAATCTTCTATTATTCCATCAGCCACGTTGATTAGTTTTAATTAGCATTATTTTCACACTGACCTTTCAATGTGTTTTCAAATGAAAATGTCGAAAATAAAGAAATGTGAAAAACGTATTGGTATATGAAAATTTGTTTGAAAAGTTGGCTAACGTTTATAACAACTGTGCTAGCAAGCACAGACACTAACATCCGTGTAACCAAAAAATGGCCTTAGGGTAACATTAGGCTTACCAGTCAATGAGGTAAAGATCAGATGTAAGACCACATTTCGTAAAATGCACAGCAAGTCTTGGCAAGTTTTCTTTCAAAAACTCCTCATAAGTATTAAAATACGCCTGCATCTACAATGCAGCCAGCAACACCTCTATGCCTGCTCACTTATTCTCTTGCTCAGTAGATTAGTCTTTAAAATACTGTGCTTCGATAAACCTTGAAAGCAGCTTTGAGAGGAATGATCAAACTTTTTATAACAAAAAACAGGCACACTAAACAAGCTGATTGCAGTACATTCACACATGTATTTCATGAGCATTTTTATAGCATACCATACTGGAGTCAGCCAGTTGCACACCCAAATTTTCATTTTCCATTGCATCCTCTTACCTAATCAGCATCCTCAGAAGAAAGGTCAAACTAAGAATCACATCTACTGTGACATATCAACCCATGAGGTTTGCTTTGGCAATCCCAAGTTCTGTCATCCTTGCATTAAGCATGAAAAATCATTACAATCTATCTCCTTAATCACCAAGTTGACTGCTGTCAATCTCAACAATTCTCTGTACTATGAATAATTACAGGGTGGTCCAAAAAACCGGACCTGTTTGAGTGTCAATAACTTTGCAATGATGAGTGGTAGAAAGGCGTGTGATATGTCAAAAGTTTCAGAATGCTCTAGAGAAAAAGTGCCCAACTTGCATAGCCGACCATTTAAATATTCTTTGCCTGATTTGCACAAATCATTATTACCCCTGAAATTAGGCATTTGAGTGCACTCCCATGTGTCCAAGTTCTTTGAACTCAAAAACTTGCTGCCCAATAGTCCAAATTTTAATTATGTGGATTAATGTATTAAGTTATTGGTCGTGATTAATGGAATAACCACAATCAAAAAAATTCATTATGTGGATTATACAGTGTGGGGCCATTGCAGCAGATGGCATGGTCACAAAATTTCAGAAAGTGACCAGCTGAAATGTGTGCTAATCGAATGCCGGGTTTAGCTGATTCTGAACACGACTCTAGCGATCGATCAGCTGCCAAAAACACTGATGATGGTTATGTATGCAAAGGGTGCCCAACTGCCAGTGCTGAATTTCATCTAAACTAATCATCTGTGTTAATGATTGTTGTCATTTCGCTCTATGCTAATGAAAAAATGAACTTACTTTCATGCATTACTGTCAATTTCGTATGATTTTAGGGGTGGCACAGATTCATGTAAATCCAGCAAAGAATATTTAAATGGACATACGTGCAAATTCTACGCTTATTCTATGCACGATTCCAAAGGTTTTGGCATATGACATGCCTTTCCATCAGTAAGCATCGCTAAGTTACAAAAGCTCAAATATCCATGCTAAATCCATGCGTTACAGTCGAATCCAGCTGAATTTCAGAGGTAATAATGATTCATGCAAATCAGGCAAAGAATATTTAAATGATCAACTATGCAAGTTAGGTGCTTTTTTCTAGAGCATCTTAAAACTTTTGACATATCACACGCCTTTCTACCACTAATCGTCGCAAAGTTATCAACGCTCAAATGGGTCCGGTTTTATTGTACCACCCTGTACATGTTAAACCAATAGCTAGCAAGCTACATAAATACATCACAAGAAATATTATTAGACTGTGACCAATCTAAAGTACTCCTCGTGCGCATCATTTTCTTTTGTATTCTTTTAAAAGCTTTTTTGTCACTTGTGGCTTGTATTAAAGACACGGCGTCCAATTGCGAACCGTTAAATATTATACTAATAGTGACTGGCGTCGAGGTCATTACTGGAAATTGCCACCCTGAAGTTCATAAAATATTGCCCAATTTTAGGAACTGAGAAGAAAAAATTTCCGATAATGTTCGATGACGCTAGATGCCATTTGTCTTGTTATACCTCAAGTCAACGCATGCGTCTATCTGGCATCGTTACAGAGATATGGCGCTTCAAAGATAATGGGGTCACGACCTTGACCGTTTGGGGTCACGTGAGCACCGTTATGGAGATATGGCTGTTTGAAGTGCTTCCAGGAAGGCTCTTCCAGAAACACTGGTCGATCGGTCGGTCCTCAATGTTACACTGATTTCATATACTCATCTTCGCTACGTTAGAAACGTAGCGTGCGAAGAGTAAAAATACAGCAATGGAGTCACTAAATGCAGAACAAAAAACATTACACAACAATCGTTCAGAGAAAGGCAACAGAGATGCTAAAACGTCAAAAATCAGTAAATAAACGTTGTATTTTGTATATAACTTCTCTAACCCATCTAATAGCCTTTCTAAAGCACAGTGATAAATATAACAATAACTCTCAAACTTACCAGGTTGCTGTCAAGTCGAAAAAAAGCAATCTGGCATGGCCGGTTCAGCAGGTTAGCAAAGCATATAAAAGCATCACGTACATCCATGTTCAGCAGCAAGACTGCAGCAACGAATGACATACCTTGTACCTGAGTACACATCAACGTCCACTGGCAAATAGATATCATCAGGCAATGTAATAATTCTGCAAAATTAGCCTGCTAATTCGATTAATGTATTAAGTTATTGGTCGTGCTTAATGGAATTAACACCATCCAAAAAAATTAATGCAAAGACACAAACTATATGAAGCACTGCCATTGTACAACAAAAACCACCAAAAAATAAATTGTGGCTAATTCACAAATCAATAATTATATTGTTTCAGCACTAACTGTGGGCCACATAAACATGGCACTTTACATCTGTCCATGTATTTGTTAATTATTGACCAATTTCAAAAATTTTTTCACTGGCACATTCTGCGGACAATTTGCAATAATGTGATTATTATATATCCCACCATGCCATAAATGTGATAATAACAAACATTTAAGTAAATGAAAAAACACTTTAGACCAACATTGCGGTAAACGATCTATATGACACTAGACTGTGTTAGACCCAAACAGTTTAGTGTCATACAGACCATTCACTGCAATGTTGGTCTGAGGTGTTTTTTTTTCAATTTTACCAAAATGTTTGTTTGTTATTATCGTTATACATGAACATTGCATTCATATTTCACAAGGTAGCGTAAAGATGCATTTATGGTGTGGTGGGATATATAATAATCACATTATTGCGAATTGTCCACAGAGTGTGTCAGTGAAAGAATTTTGATAATCGGTCATTAATTGGCAAAGATATGGACAAAAGTAAAGTGCCAAGTTTTTATGACCCACCCTGTACTATAATTTTTAGTTAACCAGTTAATAAACTGCTATGCTATATCGATGATATCATTTATTGCTGGCTGTCTGAAGTGATTTTCAACTCAAAATTTCTAAATAATTTTCAGTTTGTTTTCAAATTTTATTGATAATATTACTCAATGTATTCAACAGAAAGCCTTCAGTCATTCACTGATGGCTACTTACAGCACAAACATGAGAAACAAAATGTGCATGAAAAAAACATGATTAACACATGACAGAAATAACTAATCGCACAGTTAACGTGATTAAAAAAATTAACTGCTTGACAACTGCAATCATAGAGCTTATTATACACATGCTCGACGCAAAGTCGCAAACTTTGTAAACTTAACAAACCAAACTGCAAGAAACTAACTATCAATTTTAATGAAATATAATCTACACACATATCCAATGTCTGGGCGATAGCAAGCATATGCTCCAAGAAGACCTTGTAAAAGGTTGTGATATGGTCCACCCTACAATTAGAAACAAACATAAATGTAAACCAATTTTTATTCACTGCTCAATTCCATTCTACCATGACAGTATATCTGTAAATTAAACATACATAAACAGCAAACACGTGTATAAAGTGGCTCGGTAACTCAGTGGTTAGAACATCGAATTTGCAAACACAAGGTCACGAGTTCAACTCCGGGCCTGTTCACTGTCAGGTAACAACACTGGGCAAGTTGTTCACACACATGCCTCTGTACAAAGCAATATGACTACCAAAGTACTGCGAATCAGTGATAAACCGCTGCACCTAACAAAAAGTAATGGCAGCCATCCACTCAGTATATGACTATTTCATCTGCAGGCTGACTGCCTAGAGACTGGAATCGGCTCCGGACCCAGGACATGGTTTCCATGATTTCCATGTGTCTGTGATTTTGTACTGTCCTTGACTCACATATGCTATGAGCAGTTAAACAGATATACACTGTGAGCTGTCATCAGCATCTCAACATAACAATCACAACTGCTTAAATGATCTAAAAAATTTATAACGATAAACCCTCAAATGCCGAAAATACCAATTTCAACATCAGACTAAACATGTGAACATAAACAAGTTCACCTTCTGGAAAATTCCTAGATGGGGAAATGTCCGGGAGACATCCAGCCGTATCAGGTCGACACTTGATTCATGGTTTGTTGCTGAATCTGAAACAGAAAGCAGAGAATGACACTGTACATTATCCATAATCACTCGAGGATACAGAGTCTATAAATCTAGGCTGGAGGAGTGCAGAAATGTGTAAAAACTACGAGTCATAAAAAAACAACCTGATCTTGTCGATATTTTTGCTAAATTTTGGCTGATTGTTAAGATCATTTCAGTATAATGCTCTAACACACTTAAAGCAATAATTACGAAGGTCCTTCCATAAATAAGTTTACAAAATGGCATCATTCCATTAGTTCTTAAAATAAGAAAAATTTGCAATACACATTTTGTAGAGAATTTAATTCTGAGTACCAGGTGTGAGTTTTATTATACTGATGTCACTGCAATGTCATTTATAAACTTTAAATATGTTGATGTTGCCACTAAAATTGTCTCACAATGAGAAGTGTGGTGTTATTGTTTATTTGTGGGAAAAAATATTTAATGCAAATCATATTCTCTCTGAAATGCCTCCAGAATATGGCGACAAGTGTTTTGCAAAGCCAACAGCACATGTTTGATGTAAGAAAATGCTAAGTCGGCAGAAATTTGCATAAGGTACAGAGATGCATACACTCAGTCAGCGGCTTGGACAGCAGCCAGCATCCTTCTTTGCATCGGGCATTCAGAAGCTTGTTGACAGATGGGACAAATGTCTGAATGATCTCGAACGATACGTTAAAAAATGAAACACCAACTTGTTAAGTTTATTCATTCTTCTCTTTCCTATGCTGTTTGTCACTTTGGAGTTATGAGAGATTACTAATGGAGAAAATAATACAGAAATACACTGTGTTCTATTGACAGATAATGTCAGAATAATGACTTCATCATCAAAAAAAAATTTCACATATGTTCAGAATTAAATTCCCGGATAGGGTGTAGGCATTTTGATAGACAAGTGTTGCTAGTATCCTATTGGCTGGCTATGCTGCTACTGGGCTACAGCGTACAGTTCTACAGTTAAATTCAGCTGCTGTTGCTGATGGTAACCAGTCCACGTCGCTGTCTGTGGTGCATTGTACCGTACGAAATTCAAAATAATACGAATTGCTTGTGAAAGTGATCTCTTCTTTTATATACAAAAAGAAATATTATTATTATTATCATAAATTCTAACAGTTTACCCCCTAAAACCACCCCACAAACATCCCTACAAAACGTATATTTCAGATTTTTTCTTATTTTAAAAATTAATGGAATGGTGCCATTTTGTAAACTTATTTATGGAATGACTGTCATAAATAAAATTCAACCAAAACCTCTCATGTGATAGAGCAACAGAAAAAAACAAGAAGCAAGTGCCTGCAAATGATGCCAGACTGTCAGAATCAGAACCACGAGCGTCTTGTGCACTGCGTATTCTCTCTTCAGCTCTTTGCAGACATATCTCATACAGTTCTGCAAATCAGAATCAGGTATATAAAAACAATGTGACTTGGTGGGGAGGCGTAGTTGGTAACACGTTTCAGCTGAAACGGTTACTCTACACCGGGCCCAGTTAGTACTGCGATGGGTGACTGCCTGCTGGCAGGTAAACCATCTCAGTATGTAACCAGCTGCTTAGGTCAACTCAGCCTTCTACCCTCCGTGGGACGGTAAAATGTGTAGTAACTCATTTACATGGGTTACGGAAGGTGGGGACCTTGGTACAGCTGACTGGGGTTGCCTAGCCGACCGCTGCGCCAGCCTGTGTCTGCAGGCTGCACACGGTGGCCGTGCAGCAGATGGCTCTGGTTAGTGACGAAAGCGCACTAGAGGTGTGTTTCGCGACGATGCACTATACAAACTGACGACCTTTACCTTTACCTTTAATGCCTGAACAATGTAAAAACAAAAACTAGGCATTTAAATTAAATTCAGCCAAGAAAATACCATGAATGTGCATCACAAACAATAATATTACCACAGTTCTTTCCGTTACACTTGTGTACTGTTGTGTACAAAAGCACTATCTATCTGAACAAACTTCAGTACAGATAGCCAAAGACTTCCACAAAAGAGCCACCATATAGCAGTGAGGCAAACAACTGTTCACCACCTAGAAGATTTACTAAAAAGACAGACAAGCTAATAGCTTAGAAAACCGTCGATGCAATGCTCAAATAAATGAAACAATGAGAAACAAAAAACGTCACACAATCATTCAGACAGACAGAAATACAGACAGCATTCGATAAAACCGACAGCAAATAGGCCCAAAGTATAACTAGGAATACGGACATTGACAGCGGCTGATAACTAATTCGTCGCCATTAAACGTCAAGTTAGTTGGCCTGTCAACCACGAATGAAATTAATTAAAGAGTAAGAACAAAGCTCCACTAAGGCCTACTTCGTTTTTGTGAACTTTGTTGTACTGCATATGTTGCACGATAAATCGAAGCAAGTGGGGCTTGGGCGACAGACGGTGTGTGCATCTAAGTAGTATGACAGAAAAATGAAACAGGAATTGTGGCTGGAGAGTAATTGGAACTTTCTTAGATCCGGACACCAGTTGCTGCAGGTTGCGGACTGCATATAGGCCTAATGATAGTGGAGGCATCTGTAAACATGACCACCAACTGGACTGCCTAGACGGCCACACTTCACAACCTACCACCCCGTTTGCCAGACGTGCCACACATTCAAGGGTGAATTGTGACGAAATGGATGGAGGTAATAAACCAAGACATTTTGCGAGCAGGAACTGCTAAGGCTGTCGCGCGTTTCGTGAGCTTTGCTCAAATTACTTGCTAATTCTATGAAGTGTGGCCATCTCAATAAATGAAGGGTGTTAGCCTGCAGCAGCAGCAACAGTGAAAGCATAGTTGCATGCAGATACTGTTACTGCAAGCTGTACAAACAGACAAACAACCACAATGAAAATGACAGAAAAAAGCCTTTTGCAATGAATCTACGCAAAAAAAAAACTGTCATAGTGCCAGTGCATGACAGTCAAAAACAATCCTGACTGTGACAGAACAACAGATAGAAAATGACTCCCAAATAAATGGCACAATGTCACAGACCACTTAGGTATATCACACATAGGCAATCAATAAGAAACAAGAAATGCAAAATTGAAAAGTCCCCATTAAAAAACTGTGAAATGAACGAAAAGGTAAAAATTAAGGAATGCATAATCACTGACTAACACCTTTCCACAAGGAATCAATAAAGCAGTCAATCATTACCAGTTAATGTAGCGTCATTTGTCACACGCTTAACACCGGACACTGGGCAGAGTTTGCACATTCATCACAGGTGAAGAACTGGATTTTAACCTTCTCATTTTAACCTTAACAAGCTCAATGGATGTACAGTTACAGCAAAAACACACACAGAGGGAGACAGCATTTGTTTGGCCACTCCAGATCAATCCAGTCCTGTGAAACAAAATTGCTGTAAAATTACTCGTGGGTTGGACGCCTCTCCTACCATCCTACAATCAGCATCGGAGCACTGCAGAATATTACTTACAGCAGAACACAATGTAATGTCATGGCTACCTGAAGTCAGATTCAGCTCATTTGCCACAGCAAGCCTCCACACTTGACCTCGTACGCTTGCTGGGATACCATGCCACCACAAGTCTCTCACCATCTTTGTATTCCTCCTGTGTGGAAAAATAGCACAAATGAAAGATCTAATGATATAATCTTAACCAATTATGTTACAAACAAATCAATCAACTGCAGGCATACTATAAAAATAGTACAGTTCTCAACCCTAACCATTTTAGATCACCAATCATCTACAGTGTTTAAAATCTCATACAGCATGTTCACACACACAATATAATTCAAGGCTACTTACTGCTCAGCAAACATATCTAGCATCTATCTGTGCGATTTTAACTAAGACCTTATCATTAGTAATATTTCATCAACTGTTACTTTTTACAGGTAATATCTAGGCCTACATATACAGCATTTATTATCACTAGGGATAGTAAAAAATCTCGGCATAAAATAGTAAAAAAAACATGGCAAACTTTTGTGAAAATAGCAAAAATCACGGCAAAATCAAAGCATCAAATTATGGACCAAAAAACCATTATAAAGGCTATAAAACTTAACATCTAGCATTGACGACCATCACCGCATGTAGTGCAAAGATTTCATTTGTAAAACTTTGTTGCTGTGAAGCATTAAAATACAATTTCTCCAATGTCGTCATGGTCACATATTGAGCCAGTAAGTAACAAAGCATACGGATTTTGATAGCAGTAGCAAAAGTAAATATTTATGTGTCAAAATCACACCATTTATGTTGATTAAAAATGAAAAATCATTGTAAAAAAATGTAACAATGGTAAAATCACGGCATTTTGGCTAAAAATGCGGCATTTTGGCAAAATCATGGCATTTGCCGAAAATCACGGTTTTCATGATTTCCGTGTTTCCGTGATTTTCTACTGTCCCTAATTATCACTGCAAGATCATAAAACAAACAGAAACAAACAGTATTTCTTTTCTAATCAACAGCAACCTTTAATCTATGAATTTGCAAATGCATATCACACAACTCACATGACATCCCACGATGGTAATATCTTTCTTTTCCATGTACCCAGCAAATGTGACATTTCTTCTTCATATTTCAACTTTCGCTCCATCTCTTTCCGACGTTCCTCCTCTGCCTTACGTTCTATTAATATTTAATTAGAGACAAAACGTAAACACAATGACAATATATGCACAGACAAGTTAATTAAGAATCTTAACTACTCAACAAGTTGTTAACGTTTTTCATAATCTACAGTGCAGCTGGCTTATTACGATGATCAGTGGGTGTTTGATGGTATCGTAGATAGGTTATACAGTGCCTTTAAGAGTGAAGAATGATGAAGCAAAAACTAGTAATGATATAAGCAACACAAAAATGTCAGAATATGCACTTGGTCATTGGTTAAACTCCTGGTCAGGTTGCCATCAAGTGGTTCGTACTTGGATAAGTGATTGTCTGCAGACAGGAAAACCATCTCGTCATATAAACCACCACCAAAGTCTACTCAGCCTTTAACCCTTCCGAAATAGGCAAATGGGTAATAGCCTGTCTGGCTGTGGTTAAGGCAGGGCATATTTTCCTGTGTCATACGGCAGGTAACACTGTGTGATCCACATACGGCAGGTGATGATATGCAGCTCTAAAATACAGGGTGGGCCACAAAAACTGGACCTGTTTGAGCGATGATAACTCAACGATGGTTAATGGTAGAAAAATGTGTGATACGTCAAAAGTTTCAGAATGCTGTAAAGAATAAATGACAAATTTGCATATTAAAGAATTTAAGTATTCTTTGCTTTATTTGCATAAATATTGGTTGCCCCCCTAAATTCTGCCAAATTTGACTGTAACACATGGATTTAACATGGATATTTGAGTTTTTACAACTTAGCAATGTTCATTGATGGAAATACACTTAATATGCCAAATGTTTCGAAATTTTGTACAGAAGAAGGGTGCAACTTGCACGTCTCAGCATTTAAATATTCTTTGCCTGATTTACATAAATCTGCCCTACCCCTAAAATCATGCTAAATTGGCAGTAACACGTGAATTTAAGTTGATTTTTCATTCAGCATACAGTGAAATATCAACAATCATTAACACATACATTGAGTTTAGATGAAACTCGACATAGGCAGTTGCCCAGCTTTTGCATTCATGACCGTCATCAGTCCTTTTAGGCAGCTGATCGATCGCTGGAGTCAATGTGTTCAAAATCAGCTGAGCCCAGCATTCGATTAGCACACATTTTAGCTGGTTAGCTACTGAAATTTTGTGACCATGCTATTTGCTGCAATGCCCCCACATTGAATAATTCACAGAATTTAAATCTGGACTTTTTGGCAGTGAGTTTTTGAGTTCAATGAACTCGGGCACATGGGAGTGCAGGCAAATGCCTAATTTCAA
>Ga0209671_1000648_pt1 | contig 24554 bp, 12 predicted proteins | sample WorMetHERISLAND2_2_FD_187401 | JGI IMG/M metagenome (GOLD analysis project Ga0209671, IMG submission 187401) | Marine gutless worms symbiont microbial communities from Max Planck institute for Marine Microbiology, Germany - Olavius geniculatus... | ecosystem: Host-associated > Annelida >... | reverse complement strand
TTTTAACGCTGTGCATATATTGCTCCTTGTTGTAACAACTTGCCATACTGAATAGTAGCGCTGCGCTAATTAACCATAAAGTATGCGATTAGTCATTAAAATTTTTTAATCAATTAAAAAAACTCGTCGTCAAATTTTCGATTAGTGATCGACTCAGCTCCCCGAGGAATTATACATAAAGACCACAAAGTTGTCTGTTTGCAAACGCCAAAAATGTTCAGAAATCGGGAAAATCGTAGTCTCTCTACGAAACTGCATGAAGAAAAGTGCTTTTTATGTTAGGTCCCATAGCGGCTGGCTGCGTCTTACTGCAATTGCGATAGCTGTTAGCTGAGTAAATGCTAACCTTGCTGTTACAGTAGCGGTACACTGCACATTTTTGTGAAGAAAAATGTTACAAAAATACCACATCACGACGAACCAAATGCGTTTCTCAAGCTAAAGATACAAAAAAATCCTTTAGCTGGGTCTCTGCCCTGGACCCCACTGGGGGAGCTTACAACTTTCCCCCACCCTATAGTCGGCTGAGAAGGGGGATAATCCTTTGCCATGCTGCACTTCTTTTTCTACAAATTAAGGACTGATTATTCGTTTTACTAGACTGATACTACTTAATTACTACGCAAATGACATTCAACGCTGTCGTTGACGGTCATAGGCTATTATCACAAACAGCCACATTCCACAGTGCACAAAACATATGATTTGTTTCAACTATACAACAACAAATTATGACAACTATTATTACATAAGAAAATAACAAACCACAGGAATAAAACGGCACCGATGCATGACAGAGCAGAGAAGCGTTATGTTATAAACCTATTATGCGCTGGTAGGCTGTGAACAATTGCACTTTGAAATGCCAACTTTCCCAGCCGAAAAAAATACAAATAACTCACGCAAACAGTAGTGCCTTTTTCACAATACTCCATGTTGCAGAAAAGTCTATACTACATTTTAGTGCTAAACCTATAGAGGCACCTGCAGGATGCATACAAAATATAGATAACAAGAGCCAAAAAACAAGCGTTTCGTCCAAACCTTTGCCGAATATTGTTTGCATTTCTAAAATTACTTCTACTTGAGTATAGATTTTCTGAGACACATTCCTACATTTTTGGTCAGAAGAAGCTTTGTTCTTACATAGTATGTTATTCCACTCCACAGCTTTTTTGCAACACAGCTGTTTCGAGATTTTCAAAGGCTCCAACGGGATTTTTAGTCGCATTATTTGCCCTGCCATGCACGGTAAAGCCCAAAATCTATTACACCGACTTTAATGAAACTTCCCTGCAGGACGCAATGCAAGAAACGAGGATATCATGGGGAAGCTTCAGGATTTCAAACCATCTCGATGCGACAAAGTCCGTGAGAAATCCGTTTACGTCGATCTAATGGAATTTAGTCTGTGACAATACATGGGGAGAGTCGATGACAAAGTCCATGGACTTTGCTGCAGTCAGAGTAATAGAATCTGGGCTTAACAACCTTGCAGCCATTGAACAAGAAAAAATCACAGACTCACACGTCACTCATCACCGGACGATAGTATGAAAGACACATCAATGTGTCACAAATATGACACACAATCGACAGAATCGAAATAGAGTAAGATATACAGGGTGGTTCAGTAAAACATGTCCCAACTTTTTTGGCCAGAACTTCGTAAAATCTCCATCAAAGTTGCTAATTTTTAACGCAAAGATGGCCAAGACGATATAATTATGTGAGATACACTCATTTTCCACCTCACCTAATTTGTGTCAACGCACTACCAAGTCAAACACAGATGCTCCAAATTATTATATTATATAGTGATTATTAGTATCAGATTGCACACCTTTTCATTATCCGTTCGACAGAGGGCGCCACGTGATTTGATGATTTTGTGGTATTAAACATTTTACGCTAAAAAATAGCAGACAACAAAATAGCTGACTGTTGAGCTCAAAAATCGACTAATCCATGAATGAGTGCTGTGGAGTTTGATCAGTTGATCGTTAGTGTCGCTATCAGCCGTAGCATCACGTCTAAGCCATTGTGTACGTTTTGGGCATAAATTCTAAAAATTTGGAAGCATATTGTTACCCAAACATATAATTCTACTAAATAAATCACATGTTAGTTATATCGTGTGCTTAATTAAGTCGTTAGAACTTCTACGGAGACAACAACTCAGCATTATGCAACAGTTTGGAGCATCTGCATTTTACACGGTATTCGTCGACATAAATCAGGTGACGTGGACATTGAGTGTACCACACATAATTCTATCGTCGTGTTTGCCAAAAATTATCAAATTTGGTGAAGATTTGACGAAGTTTTGACAAAAAGTAAGCTGAGACATTTTTTGTATACATTGACACCTAAGCAACAAAGACTGTCACAATACAACAATATCTCGATAATGACTACTTTCACCACACTTTTTTTACCGAATTGAGTAAAGACACAAAATTGTGGCACACCCATTCTCTTATGGACCCCTTCCTTATCTTTTTCTCATCCCGCTCCAATCCAACTATGAGAGAACAATTGGATCCTGTTTGGCACTTGGACGACAACGCATTTCAGCGTAAAACCAACACAAACTGTATACATTTCATTTTCAGCGAAAAAAAAACACAAAAGAATTAACTTAACTGTCTATGAATCATTGCTGCAAAATTAAGCCCATTACGTACCACGGTGAGATGGTACAAAGAAGTGTAGTTTGTTGACTAAGAAAAAAACTGGTGAGTTTGAGATCGTACTCAACACATTTCAAAGAGCGGTCTTTCCAGGCAACCGGAAACAATCAGCAATCAAAACAGACACTACTTACGACGCACAGAAAACACAGAAAAGACACCGAATAATTCTACAACAAATGCACTGACCTAAGCTGAGATGAGGAAAAAACAGTCAAAACACAAACACGAATACGCGTAGCTAAACCTAAGCCAACATGCAACAGTACACGTGTAAGGACCACAACTATACAGCGGCAATCAGTGAAACAAAATATAATATGCTACAGATCAAATTGCAAAATCTACCAGAAACCATGCTGACAGTGCAAACGGTCTCACAAAGCCATCAACAAATATATCATATTGTTATACCTCAACGCAAAATACCTGCACGCGATTGGTCCAAATCATGTCACGTGACGTTCACAAATATGCACTATTCACTAAACGCTCAGCCAACAGTCAATAGTTACCTGAATAATGCCTCGCAGGCAATACTGAGCTAACTACTGACTGGTCATGCCTCATTAATATTCAAAACGTCTATGACCACTCCAACGACAAATGGCTGGCTGGCTGTATTGTGGCTAAACCGTACGTATTGTGGCTAAACTGTATGTCGTAGTGTCGTGTGATGCATATATTGTGGCTAAACCATATGCCATATGTTATTAGCAGATGACCATGTTCCTTGTTTACTTTATTCAAAGGGACCGTAAAATACACTGACTTTCCATTGAGGTATAACAAAACAAATAACAACTGGCATTATTGGAAATTTTTTTCCTCAGTTTGTAAAACATTGCTCTCGTTCTTCAACCACGGGCAATATTTTACGAACTTCGGGAGAAAATTTCCAATAACGACCTTAACGCCAGTCACTGTTCGTGTATTACAATGAGGTAATATCAACAAACGTTTTAATTGCTAGGGGCATGAAAGCAAACAGTAAAAAATACTAATTCAATGCCCACAGAAGTTCACTACATACAATAAGGCTGCAATGATTTAACGGATCAACTATTGAAATGGCTGATTATTAGAAATAACAAGCGATTAACTAAGACTGAATCATTATGGCATATTTTATGGAAGAATCATTGTGAAAAGTAGAAACGAGATGTATTCATTGAAAACACATGCGGTCAGATTGCAAAACATGCAGATTGATCACAGCGTGAGTGAGCGAGTAAGGTTTAACATCCCATCAGACACAGTGTAGGTCATTATTATAGGTCATTATTTTCAGGGACGACCTTTCCAGGCAATGCACATACACATAATAAAGAAAGAGTAAGTTTAACCCAGCGTTTGAATTGTGAAAAATTAGCTGGGGGGTTAGACTTTCCGACGGTCAAAGCCCAACCAAAATTGTGATGTAAATCCTATGTATATAGTACATAGCTGACCCCCAGTGCATAATTTGACAGGGTGTTCGGGGGGTTGAGAAAACACTTGGGGATTGAACCCCCCTCCTGCAAATCAAACACCAGTTTAACGTTTACAACAACTAAACTGAAAATTTAACCTTTACAGAGAGTTATGCAAAATTACAAAAAGGCTACGAGCCTAAGAATGACAATGACAGATATTAACTTAATCACTTACAGATTTGATCATCTGATTATAATAACTAATTACTTGCATCGATCAATCAATTCCTAAAATAATTAAGACTTGCAGCCCTATTACACAATGTACAATAAACTGTGGTCGTCTCATATCACAAAATCACACACCAGTAATTAGATCAACAGATGTCAAACGATTAGCAAGCCACCACAAAAATGAACAAGAATTATCCGCCTATCTACAGCATGTCTCAATAAACAAATTAGTCTCAAGTCGGAAATAACACGTGCAGCGCACATTTGATGAAACATAAAACAACATTCATATCACTGCACCAGTACCGATGACATAAACAAACATTTTTAAATCAAATAACGCTGACAACAGTACTAGCAGTACATTGGAGCAAATTATAGAACCAACATGAGACAAAAGTGCGTGCAACACATGTGGAAAAAATTTCCAAACCACTAAAAATATGGAGCAAACGCGACTGAAAAATCTATCCAGACATTTTCACTCATGGCCTACTATAGTAGTGACAAATAAGTCTTTGTCAAGACAGCAAGCTCACAGAATACTGCTTCAAATGCCAATAGATGTAACCCATCGTTGCCATGCCACAAAAATACAGGATCCTTGCAGACAAGCTGACAGTAATATTAATGACAATGTTTATGGCGCCGTGGTCACAACACTGCCACAGTCAGAGTTCACCCGGTTCATTTGACAAAAGTAGCACGAGCGCCGGTCTTCCACCGACCTTTGGATCGGGCCAATCAGCTTCAGCCTCAGATCTGCCTAGACTAGCAGTTATAATACCAAAAATGCACGACTGCCATTTATTATTGCTCAGCCCAGAAGCTGACACTCATTCTGCCATTCTATCAAGGATAGAAGGCTGAGTCGATCTAAGTGGCTGGTAGTAATAAATGGTGATGGTGAGTGTGGTGATGCAGACCTAATTTAGGCGGATCTAAAGCTCAAGCCGACTGGCTTGTTCCACCAAAGTTTGGCAGCTGCCTGGCGCTTGTGCTACTTTCAGTAATAAATTCATCAATTACGACCCAAAAATTGTTTGTACCTCAATGTTTCGACTTCCACCGGAAGTCTTTGTCAGGAGAATGAAAACAATCATTTTTTTCTTCCGGTTCTTGGCACAGTAAGTAAGTCCTGTGCCAAGAAAGTGGTCATACGCGTGGCTGAGTTGGTAGCTGCCCTCTTCGCAGTTCATGGCTTGTTCCGATGGAAGTCGAAACGTTGAGGTACAAACAATTTTTGGGCCGTAATTGATGAATTTATTACTGTAAAGTTTCTTCAACCTAATGAATCTATTCGCATTGTGCTACTTTCGTCGAATGAACAGGGTGAACTCTTGCAGTGGCAGTGTCATAATAACAGCAACAATGCCATAGTTATGACTATAATAATAATTATATTATTATAATTAATATCAAGATCAACACAGGACAAACAACACTGCAGCTGATAGAGCAAACACAAAGTTTACAACAACAGAAAAACACACACACAACACACTAAAACAGCAAAGTCAACCACTATACAATAAGAAAAACTTAACAACCTCTCAAAAACTAATGAGCGACCACCTTAATGCAAAAGATGAAACTAAACAGAAAAAAACTAACAAATAAAAAAGAACAAAGAAAGAACACATGATGAGCATGAAACGTTAGAAAAGTCATCAAGTAACACACAGATGAATGCACTTTATGCGACAATTACATTGTGAGCATTAACACTAACAAGTAAGTAAAGTAACAGGCTGAAATTTTGTACAAGCAAGGCATCAATCAGACGGTGTGGGCTTAAGCCCATATTCCATTACGCTGACTTTGTTACCAACTTTCCCTGTGCATTGTCGCAGACTAAATTCCATTAAAGCAACGCAAACGGGTTTGTCGCGGACTTTGTCTCGATGTGTCAAGATGGTTCGTATCCGCAATTTTCATGATTTGCATCGGCAGCTTTCACTGACACTTCCCTGCAGAAAAGTTTCCGTGAAAGTAATGCAATTTGGGCTTTAGGCACACCGAAAGAGCTCGACTGAGAAAGCAATATCACTGGGGTTCAAAGCTCAATACACTGATCACTTACGCCTCAAGTCATTTATACTCCCAGCAGAAACAGAAGTTCATGTAAAATGTGCTGCAACAATCGACAACAAGGTTCCCACTCTTTTACTGACAAAAAATCGAAAACTTTTCCAGGACTTTTCAGGACCCCCAGTGAAAAATTTTCCAGGGCCTCTTTGTAGCCCATGAATGTTAAAATACAACGTACTGGCACCACAAAATAAAAAGTAGGGGCTACAAGTAATCTGTGAACGAAGCGAGCATAAAAAAATGATTTCTATTTGAGCCTATGAAAAAATGCGTAATTTTCAAAGATATTTTTCTAGGACATTCCAGAACCAAAATGATTTTCCAGTACTTTCCAGGTCCTGGAATTTTCAAGAAAAAAAGACTTTCCAGGACTTTCCAAGAGACATGGGAACCATGCATATGGCTCTCCGGTGGGGCTTCATCCTAACCTGGACTAAGTCTAGAGAAGCAATCAAGTTAAAGCAAAAAAGCATCAGTAGAAGCAAAAAATTTCAGTCTCCCTGAGATATGAGAATATGACAATGGCATTAATTTATAATCACTATATTTTTTAAAATCTATTCAAAGCAAACAGCCAACAAGACTGGACAACGACCTTTTGCATACCATAAGCGAACATCCCAATGATGGGATTTCAAACACTGCAATATGTATATGTTATACAACGCCTGGATTTTCCACAGTGGTAAATTCCACAGCACATTAACAACGTCAAATAATACAAAAATTAGTATTTATGACGTTTCACATATCCCACAAAATCGAATCACACCTTGTCACAGAGGCTCCTACTTCTTATATTCCATCTAATAAATAATGGACCTTTCCGTAAAATCCACTCGCAGCCAGATAAACAAAGCAAGCGAATACAAGGTGGGTCAATAATGAAAACCGTTTTTAAAGAGTTGCAGGTTTGCTAATTCCTGCAATAAAAACAGAAAGATGATGCTAATTTGAAAACACAAATCGGCCAAAAGTGATCCAAATACCCTAGGGAACAATCAAAAGACAACTTACACATGGCACCGGTTCGTTCACAATGCTTCTGCTTCACTGCGTGCATCTCAAATGACAGCAAGAGCTTTAAACACTTTTCATTCCAACAAATTATTAATTTTATTTCAACTCCAACAAATAGAATGACATGCGCTGTACAATATACATTGTCCTTGGCACAAACTGTAGAAATCGCAAAAACATTCGTGACACCTAACAACAATGGTGACCTCTTTCCAAAAAAAAATTAAATTCTCTGACTTCTCCAGTGGAACAGGCAAAGATTCATCGATACACTATTTATACTATGGTCGACGGTTGTTGGTTCATGTTAATTAAAAGCAGGCTAGCCAGCCCGTGCTTTCAGGATTCATCGTTTTATGAATTTTGGCTGCTGCTTTAACAGCTGCAGAACAAGATGCATGCGTAGCGAGCGAAAGTTTTTTAAAATGTGAAAAGAAGACCATATAGTGCAAATATGCCAAATGTTTCTACTTTCATTATTCTTTTTTGCCAGTTTTCCCAGAAATTTTTCATTTTCGCGGACTTTTCTCCAACCACTTTGAAATTCCCTACTTTTCCCAGTGTTTTGGTGAGTGGTCACCCTGAACAATATTCGGCACTGGATGAAAATATTACGCCAATAACATACACAACAGACCCAAACTCCATCTGCTTTGATGTGCTTTTGATCTGTTGCACCATGTAAAAACGTAAACGTAAAATCCTTCCCAAGTCGTACGGCCAATAGGGTGACACTGATCTCTGTTTTCTTAGCACTAAAGCAGACACCAGTTTACACCGCGAGACCACGGATACTGGGCCAGTGCATCGCGCGGTGTGCCTGTTTACATCCCAGCTTTTGCTGGTACTCATTTTGCCTACCCACGGAGGGATCGCCAGGCTGAGTTGACCTGGGTGGCTGGTTACATACCGAGATGGTTTAGCCACCCAAGTACTAACGGGGCCTAGCTTTGGTTATCTTTGTCGATGGACAAACGACATTATCAACTAAGCTAGACCATGGCAACAAATCAAAAATCCACAGAAAATACACAACAAGTCACACAACACAAATATGATAAAGACTAAAAGCTCATAACAAATCAACAATATCTCAAAATATTCATCTCAAAAGTTGAATCAAAACAGTGGAATTTGGGTCGCATCACTCACTCAGTTTGTTTAGTGATATGCACGAGTTATGTACAAGAATTTCATAAAACGTGAGCATCGTATCGACCACGAAGACTAGACATCACAATCACCAGGATCACTGTCATCAGTAACAACATCGGGTAACAAATGAGAAAATGCATCAGCCTAGTGACAACAAGTATTATGCAGACATCCACCTAGAGACTTGCAGAACTGTTACCCCAACTCTGACTTTGACTGAAGTGAAAATTGGCGCATTAGCCACTCCTACTCCGAAAGACGCTCATGATATTTTTGGTATTTCTTCAGTAAAATGTAAACCAAAAACAAACTCAAAGACTAACTCATTTTTATAAAACAAAACATATAATGTGCTAATATAACCCACCATCCAGAATTCTTCGGCCAGCGGTAGAAAATATCCACGTACCTGTACTTTTCAAAACTTGTTTAATAACTGATCTATACCACAAAATAAACCATAGTTGTACTTGACAGAGGTGTCAAACATACTTTGAAATGCAAGCAAATTCTGGCTTTAAAAAACCCCCAGTACGAATTGCGAGACAAGTGTATATTCGGTGTTAGTGGGAAAATGTTTAATAAGCGATCTATACCACAAAGGACACTCGTACTTGACATCAAAAATGTTTTAAAATGCGAGAAGATTCCGGCACGAATTGTGAGCCAGCGTACATTCAGTGTGAGTTGGTCTCCGATGACCGTATGTTGCATTCGTCATCTTCGTCATTGATTCCAACAAAAGTTTCCCAGTAGAGCTGTGGTACGGGCAGATGTGAAAACTTAGGCGATGAGAAGAGACGGGCGACGGCAATCTTATGACACTCGTTGGCCGCGACCATGTCTCGTAGACACATCAGAATGTGACAGCGACGAAACGCATCCACGCTCCCACACTTTTCTGTAACAACACAGATCACACTGGTAATAATAATAATAGCCTCTTTTACGTTCCAGCCAGTTGCTCTGGAAACTCCGATCAATGAGTCAGCAACTGAGTTTGTTGAGGATTCGAGCCGCAAAAAAAAATTTCAGTCATCTCTGATGAGCAGGTTCCAACAGATTTTGCTGCCAAAAATGTCATTTTTCGTTCGTCAAAAAAATGCAAATTTCGTCAAAAATTTGAACTTTCAAAATAAGGGTTTTTTGTTGATTTTTGCAATCTTCGGATGCAGCGCACACTCCAAGAATAAACTGCTACAAAATGGCTGGAGATTGACTGACAGTTTGCGAACAGGAACTGCTATAGGCTTTCATGCTTCTCGTAAGCATTAGCTTAAAATTCTTATCAAAGAAAACTTATTTTCAGTCACTCCCTATCCACTGGCTATATCTAGCATTATGTCTGCAGTGGTATAATGGATAGATAGCTCTATGGCCTGTGCAGTCGAACGTTTCCAAACAAATGACACACAAAAAATGACAAGCAAAAACTGCTTACTGTTTGTGTAATAGTCCAGTGCATCCAGCAGTATCTCCTTGTATCTATACTGACTTCCTAGCACAAAACAGCACCACAACCAACGTAGTTTAGCTAAGAATATATCAGCAATCCTTTTGTCTTTTGCCAATGTTACCCACTCATAGGAGTATATCATTCACATGCACACCAAACTTGGCATTAAAAAAATGGATTAAAAGTGTTTACTGTGAGTGAGTAAGTGAGTATGGCTTAGCGTCCCGCCCTGCACCATATAGGTCATTTCGGGGATGGCCTTTCCAGGCAAAATTACGTCATGCACATAATAACGAAAGAAAACCCCACCCGAAACTAATATGTTAATTTCCAGTAATCTTTAGAGATTAATCCATCAATAGTAAATGGTTCGACAAGTACCAGAGTCGATAAGATGCAGAGCGCAGAGGAAAGCGAGCTCCGTTGGGTCGGGATCAAGTCTGTGCATTAAGTGACCCATCGTGTGAAGAGCTTGCTGCAGACATCGGTACGGCTCAAAGTGACTGAGAATTATATCTCTCTCCGCATCTGAGAATCTGAACCACGAGAACCTCTTCTGTTCCACGTCGTATTCCAGCGACAGCATGACGACCACGATCGGAAACATCGATGCTTGGACCATGTATACCTGCTCGTCCAATGAAAACGTACGGAAACCTGCAAATAAGCACGGTAGCAACATCTATCATCATTTAATAAGTTTGACAAATTCATCAAAATACAACCTTTATATTGATTGTTTAACTACATGAAACATTGGCCGATTTCAATAATGTTTGGCGCGCAACGTCGCAAAGAAACTTGACCGCGTATGTGATTTTTTTCTATTTTAATTTCACTGATTTGTACTGCTATGGCTTTGCAGTCTTTCTTTTTGTTTCCACTCATTTCTTTCCTTCTCTTATTTTCTTGTCGCTGCCTACAGCAACAAGAAACTCACCTGACACTAGCCTAGGGTGGGCCGAGTGTATCCCGGTGTCCTAAGAGCAGAAATGTGAACACCCATTGAGACATTAGTAGCAATCTTGGCCATATGTCTCACCGTTTCTGGGATACGCCGTATCGTTTAGCCACAATAGTGCGTACTAACCTTTAAGGTCATCCAAGGTCGATGACTTTCATGTCATCTGAAAGGGTGTATGCGACTTCCTATATTAGTGATTAATAGTATCCTATGCTTTATCTCTCACTCTTTAGCCACAATACATCCGTTACAAATGGACAGACAGACAGGCGACCGATAGACAGGCCGTACCATAGGACAGACCGTTAAGCTCAGCTAAGTTTAACGGTCGGCCCAAAAATAATGTGTAATGTAATGCAACCGTCATGCGATGCAGTTGCATAAAACAGGTAAAAGATCACGAATGCACGGTAAAAGCAGTTGATTAGTTTTACAGAAATGGTAACTACTGAATGGCAATACATAGGCCACATTGAATTTTTTTTTGTAAACGTATGTCCATAGCAATAACCAATCTCGAGTAACTTTTTCCCAATGGAAGCAGGATAAGTCTCTGTTTATTTGGGCCGGAACATTTGAATTGCAGTGCGTGGTGTGCAATGGATCTTTATTATTGAGAATACGCTTTCGCTGACAGCGTAATGGGGTGTTTACACGATCCAGCAAACGTCCAGCAAATTTCCAGCAAATGTATTCAAAATACACGTGCCAATGCTGGACGTTTGCTGACGTTTGTTTATATTCATTGTTGAAGGAAGATAAAAACAAGAACAGCACCATATCAGCATGGCACTCACAAGTTGCGAGTGTCCAGACTAGAGCATCAATAAGGTCAAAAGACAAATGGAAGTAACGAAGCAGAAGAAGGTCACTCAGAAAGTATCCACACAGCTTCCGAAGCAAAACAAGACAACAGTAGTCATACTGTACACTGGCTTGTCGGAAGCAGTTACCCTAGTCTACAGATGACATGGTATTCCCACAGCTATGAAACCATTCCAGTCAATAAGAAGTCTGCTGGTACATCCAAAGGAAAAGCGTAGACAACAAGATACACATCAGGAAAAAACAAGACAAGTCGATGAACCGAGACGTGGTGTCATACCAACTTCCACACATTGATGACTACTTACTGTCTGCCATAGCGGCACCTGGCGGACTAACCACTATGCTACGCCACACGCTCATTATTTTTGCTAGAGTCGTCTGCATAGTTAACACCGGTAGATAGTAAGTAACAAAATGCCTATTAGTTACCAGATGCCGCATGTTATTTTACTGGTCATAAAGTAAATATTACGCTCAAATAACAAAGTGGGACGTCCGTTTGGTCAACCAAAGCCATAATTGTATTGTTTTGACATTAAAAATTGCCAGCTGATTTAATTTTGATTTTGATCTTGACTTTGAGCTTAGACCAAAGTCAGGTCAAGTTCGGTCTTCACCATGACTTTAGTCTTAGACTAAAGTCTTAGCAAAACTTGACCTCACCCACTGTGGACCACATGTGCGACTTGTCGTGATGCAAGCGCATTAGTGATTAATTTTAACGTTATGCGCCATATAAATTCACGTTTTACTTACAGGTACTAACTTACGGGATTAGTTTGCAGGTTTATAACTCAGCGGTTGATGTCGTGCAATGTCTGCTTGGCGACAGACTAACCGCGTGTAGTTTAAAGTTTGTCTCTTGCTGCACAGTCTGCAGCGGTGCATCCACGGCGGAACTATCGTTAGTGGGTGCCGTGACCATCTGCTGTCCTCCTCCCCTTTCTCTTTTTCTCTCTCCCTCTCAGTAATGCTCGGTTGCCTGCCCACCCATAGCACTTGCTTTGGCAGGAGTCTAGTTGTCAGCGGCAAAGCGCTCCTGACAGGCGTGTTATCATTGCATGTCCGCACTGGTTTTGGTGCTAGTCAGAAAACCGAACCGTACAGAACTGAAACCGCGGTTTTTCACCAAAATCGAACCAAAACCGACCGACCTCAGCCAGCGTGAAATCGCAACAACACTAACAACGACCAAAAAATTCAGTCACAAATGCACCAATCGATGACATCACAATGCTAACCGGGAATCTTCTTAGCAAACTTGAGTGTTGTCCGAGCATTGTGGTTGAATGACAGCATTTGAGCGGCCCAGATGTCGTCCATTGAGCTTTCAGCTGTCAGTTGCTGCACGTTCTCCAGCTGCACGAAAGCAATCCAAAACCTGTGATCCGTTGTTTCCAGTTTGTCTCCAAAAAAATAAAAATCATGCAAACCTGTTATATATCTTCAATCAGTTATCCCGGAAACAGTTCTAAGTATTCTACAAACCGGACGTTTTATCTATGGCTACGGTAAGTTAACCTTTAGTGTCAAACAGTGAAAGCATTTATAGAAACTAATATTCAAAAAAGCAGCATTTAAAGCCAGTCAAAATCAATCTATAGCACTCCACTAGGTAAAGTAAAGAGTATATACTGAGCAAGGCCTGTAGCCACAGTATAAAGGAGCTCATCTCTTAGCAATATCCATGAGCCAGGGAGTACAACTCAAGATAGCATACATCTCTGTTGGGTGGATTAGTCCTCAACAGAGACTCCCTGCTTACATGTTGTGCTACTCATTTTATTGACCAAGATGGATGAAGGGCTAAGTCGACCCTGATGGGATTTGAACTCAGGACCTTTCGATCCAAAACTCAGCGCTCTACCAACTAAGCTATCCCACCACTAGACTAGAAGAGGAAGCCACTAGCCACACAAAACAATGACAAATGATTGCATATGACTGAAATAAACAAGTAATTTAACCCATAACCATCTGATGCTGGATTTTTTTTCTGTTTTACATAACAGCACTTCCATTTCACTTTCTCTCATCAAGACTCAGATACTTCCACAGAAAGCCTTAGCTTCTTAGCTTGCCCACAGTGTATGATATACAAATTTACTTATTTGTTTAGAATCAACCATTCCAAGTAAGTAAGTAAATAAGTAAATAAGATTAACCTAGAAGCTGCAATTTAACAGTTAGCCTACCACAATGTGCCACTATCTCAACACCGAGACCAAAATGTCTCGTTAGCAGCCAAGCCACTTAAACTGTTCAGTGCTAATGTCAGTTTGTGGCAGTACTGCACGAGGGGCGTTCAATAACTTCCAGTGACTGTTCTTCTCAGTAAGCGCACAGTGACAGTTGAAAACTAAAGCTATTATGAAGTTGTACAGCCACTATTGTACATCACTTACTGTGGTTTCATTTGTGATGTCATGCTGTGATGTCACTATAGTCTGTCCAATCACATGCACGCATGCACAGACACTCAGGTAACCTGAGTGTCTGTGCGTATGTGCGTCCATCCGTGCATGCGTCCTGCTTTTCTGAAGCTATCTTCCTGCCAGATAGACACATGGTCACTATGGACCTTTTATAGTAAAGCTCTGTTGACAAATCGAATGGTCTCGTAACGGAAATGTTTATTGTTTAGTTAAAATAATACAGAAAGATGAAAGGATCATTGCTGCGGTACAATTTGAAATTTAACTGTTTGATTTTTTCTACTGGTCGAAACAGCTTACTGATTATATTTATACGAACATATATTGTAAACTGTCGAAATGCATTGGACATACTCCATGTTCATATGAACATTATCTTGTTATTAAGATATAAATGATGGGCATTGACTTTTGTAGTAATCAGCATTGACACTTTATCATGTTTAAAAGTATTTGAATAGTTTGCCTGCTTTTGCAGCGATCATCAGTCAGTGGTGATGTCAGTGTTAAAGCTCAATACATATGGCAAAAACGGTCAGCTGCAGACAAAGCATCTTTTGGTTTACTTGGAGAGTTCTCGCAGACTTTTTGCTTGAAGGACATACTGTGAATGAAAGATATTACTGTTCATTATAGTCCGATTGATTATGACCAGCAATTCGCAGCGATCGACCAGGTATGCTACAAAAAGGTGTCATTCTTTAAAATGGCAGAGCCCCACCATACAATAGGCCCATCAGACAATTAAGAAAATTGAACAGATGGGCTAGGAACTGATACAGCATTTGCCATACAGCCCAGACTTAGCTACAAGTAATTATCATTTGTTTGGAACACAGAGCGAATCACTTGGAGACATTACTTAAGAGTTTTAAAATGATGAAGATGTTCTACAGCATAATGTCCGGAAATTTCTACAGGTGTCAACAAAAAACTTAATGCTACAGGTTCCAGCTGACTTGTAAAACACTGCAGTGAACTGTTGAAATGTTGAAAAGTAACATAACTGTCAGAAATGTGTGATTTACTGTTGTTGTTGTTGTATTAAGGATGTAGTCCGGGAATTTATTAAACGCCCCTCGTATCTCATGGGGGGAGTGAGTGAGTAGGGTTTTACATCCCACCCGACAAAATGTAAGTCATTTAATGCACTCATACCCGATCTAGAATTGGCAGCAGATCGTAACAGGCTTGCTGCATGGATGATACAATGTCCTCATAGTTCGGCTGCGGAGACTGGCTAGACGATGATGATGATGTTGATGAAGCAGCGTTTACTGGCTCAAAGTTCTGTACCGCTGTTAGACTTGGATTTGATCTGGGCACAACGAAGCCACTATCAGCTGTGTCCGGAGAACCATCACTTGGCAAGTGCTCCGTGAAACAACTGTTATGAACACAGCAAATCTCACTTTCAGCATTCTGAGTATGCGCAACAATGGTCGACTGATTCAAATTATGCTCCGGTGAACGCATTTCCGTACAACCCTGCTCTCCACAGTTGGAAAACTCTTGCTCGTAGTTTGCGGAAAACTCCTGAACAAATTCGGTCGCACTGTGCTCGTCCGATGTACTGTTGTTTGTATCATACTTGCCCACCAACGAAGTAACCTCCTGTTTGATCTCTAATGGACTCAGGCAAGGAGGAGACGGATTGTCATTACTGATTCCGCCGGTGAAATTCAACTTCTTTGTGCGCCTTCTGTACCGACAACGTGGTTTCTTCTGACCAACTGCTGGTCTTTGGCCATCGGGTGAAGCTCTCACGATGAAATCTGTCTGCTGATCATTCACTGCTGTGACGATGGAGTCATGGTCGCCAATTTCTGTTAATTCCGGCTTCGTTTCCGACAGTGAAAACAGATCGTTGGATGGCGATCCAATGCCCTTCTCTGTCTTGATGCGAGTAAGCTCAAGGAAAGTCGCATGCTTGATGGCATTTGGTTGCCGACCGATGCGGCTTTCTGCAAACATGTCCAATTACAGCAATATCTTACAAGAAAAACCCTGCTAACGCAAACGGGAACATGCAATGTCAGCAATGCATGTGTGAAGGCCCGGTGCAAACGAAATCTAAGTTCACAACAATGTTTTATTTAGACTCAATGGCAGATGACGCCTAGCGCCATATCCAGTGCATGAATTTCAGTATTGCGCACCATGTCCAATGCATGAATTCCCGTGCTATTGGCTGAAAATTGCATTTTTTTCTATTTCCCTCTCATTTAGCACCCTCGATCGGGGTGACCCCTTTGAAATTTATGGAAAAGCTTTACTGATCCTGAAACTGGAGTCTTCCAGGCAGCTGCTGACGATGAAGTTTTGGTAATACTAGCTTGCACTGTTTTTAACTGATCAACCCGTGTGACAGACAGACAGACAGAGAGAATTGCAATGGCTAAGATGCGCTACAGCAGTAGCTGCTGTTGAGCGTAAAAAGTCAGCATATCAACTACTGATTTTCCAAGTACGTGTGGTAACACTAACATCAGTAAGGAAGACCAACAGCAAAGGTTGTTAGTTTTATTATCCAGAATACAAATTGATGATTCTGTGCCTGCTGCACTGTAAATGGCACTTTAAATGATATCATAACTTATTTCAGCACCATGCAGTGATATGCTAGTAAACAAAAAGTTTTCTAATATCTTACTAAAGTCAAGTCTGAATGAAACATAAGCTGAAAATTATGAAAATAAGCTTGAATCTGTTAACAGTTATGTATGGACTGATATAGCTAATTTTTTTCCTCAGAACCTCAAGCCAACAAAATACAAAATAGCAATAAATAAGCAAACACAAAGACTGCTCAGAAAACTCACTTTCGGGTTCCATGCCAACCCTCAAGCAATGGTTATAGCGACAAGCCTTGCAAACATTGCGAGTCTTAAATGTAATCGTGCAACTGCCGCCGCGTGGACACTGGTACCTCAAGCAGTCTCGTTCCTTCACACTTCGTCTGAAGAAACCCTGAACATAGACACAGCGAACAATCTGCTCATTATCTCCACCAAAGTGAATGAAGTGAACATTGGAGGAGATTATGAGATTGGTCGTTATGTCCATGTTTCCGTAGTTCGTTCGTTCCTTCTGTGTACATGATGACTCATAATGACAATGACGTCATTGCACCAACAGCAGCCGGCTGTTACTTTTCCCTCCCTCTGCCACAAAGTGGCTCTTCCTTCTCCCTCCCTTTTCCTTGTTGTAGATGTAGTACTAGTAGTAGGAGTAGTAGTACTAGTACTAATGTTTAAATTACTTTACTTGGCAGAGATATGCACTCTCACGAGCACATTCTAGTTTTATCATTTTATTTTTCTTGGTTCTTCATTTCTCAGTTTTAGCATGTTTTAGAATACCAATATTGGACATAGTTCAGCAGTGTGCACCAAAACCATGCTGATCCTGTCATCAGATGACATAAGACACCAGCAGAGTGATGAATTTTTTTGCGACACAAAATGTTCTCACAAATACATTTAAAGTAACAATCTACACCATGCACTTGTTTTAAGTACTGTACTGAACACCACGGCTGCCACTTCTATGACTCTAGCACGCAGTCAATTACCGTTGAATATTGACAGTCTAAAGCAACTTACTGATGACCTATCCAATCGTACCATCAGTCACCCCTTACGATGTACATGTACCATTTAGCGAACATACATTTTGTTGCAGACAGACAGACAACAGACTGATGAGTGATAGACAATAGCCATAGTGTGACTATACCAAAAACAGCCAGCTAAAAACTTACTAACTGGGTCATTCCTATTAGTCACAAATTCGAGACTACTAGCCTTGCAGCCTTCACATGTGATAGCCCCGAAGTGAAAACCAGACGACGGACCACCGCAGACTTTGCACGGTATATGACAGATCTCTGTACTCAAGTTTGGTCCCCCTAAACAACACCAATTTCAACACAACTGAACAAACGACATTTAGAGTAACCAGTATCTTTGTCTATTTTTTGTTACGGTTGTCAGTACCATAACAAAAAATGACAAAAATATGTTGCATGGCAAAATACTTATGAAATACAACCAATATAGGTTGAAGTAATAAATGCAGTTTTGTTAGCACAATTAAAATATTTATGAAACAAAAAAGTGCAAGCAGCAAATCACCGTTACTATGATAAAGATCAAAGAATGCTAACAGTCTGCCACTGTCGATTGAACAACTATCTAACTCTGCCTCTTTTAAATGGAAGCTATAAGCGTGACTGTTTCAGTTGAGCATTCTATTTTCTAGGTTACTATAATACTATTAATTGCTAATAGGAAATGCCATACACCCTTTCAGATAAAATGAAAATAACTGACCTAAGATGACCTCGAAAGTCACTGACAACCAGTATGGTCAGCTATCCTAGCAACAGCTGGGCTTCTTGCTTTTTTATAAGATTATGCTGTGTTAAACTACATTTTAAAAAATTGTGTACAGTGTTTTGTGAAAAAAAATAAAATGGATAGATGCATTGTTACGTTTTGTTAAATTACGTTTTTTTAAAATTGGAACATATATCAAGGATTTATGTTAGGTATTACGCTATTTTTTTGACTGCCTGAATAATTGACAATCAAGCCTTTTAGCTGAGACAATATAACAAACATCTATTTAACAATAACAGTGTTGTTGTTAGAGCTCTGCACGGGCTCTGCACAAGCCGAAATTTCATGGCGTGACCCGGCCCGGCGTATTTTATCCCAGCTCGGCCTGGCTCGTTAACTACCTGTAATATTTTGGCCCGGCCTGTAATGACCTGGTGTAACTGAAGCCCAGCCCGGCCTGACCCAGCCCATAGACAAAAATGAACAAAGAACAACGTTTTGCACAAATGCTGCCAATCGATTATTAAACAACAACAGTTCAAAACTGAAATAGTTAGAATCATCATTGTTTTATAGGCGAACAACAATAAAATCTTAGACCTGCTTATTGAAATCTGTAAGATTAGGCCTATCTTATGCAAGAACAGAATGTTGTCAACGTTGTGTGGTGAGAGAGCCCTACAACGTTCAGACACAGTGCATCCAGCAACACTGAGCAATCGCTCACTCGCAGCGCTACATCCCCCACCGCGCTGCTATCAAGAGGCAAAAACATGGGAGCAGGAGGCCATTGACAGACAGAGCCTACTGTGGACCAGAGAGTGTTATTCTGCCTCCCCTGCCGACCTAATGCGCACAGCTAGAGTCCAGGGGCCAGATTTTCGAAACTTCTTAGGAAGATCTTTGGAAGACTTCTTTTCCAAAGAAAGTACCGGTATGCGGATTTTCGAAAATTCTTTGGAAAATGTCTTTGGAAGAATTTGAGAAGATTTACCAAAAAAGATTTTGAGAAAGGGTGCGCAATTTTCTAAACTTCTTTGGAAACTTCTTAGGAAGAATTTAGGCAAAAATATAGGAAAGCACTCACATTGTCCTACACGGAGAAAGCTGTGCAATAAAACGAAATTTGCAAAAAAGTACACAATGTTGAGACTTAGCTTAGACGTCATATGTGACGTCATAGGTTTTTTGCGTAACGCTGTGGTAAAATCAACAATGAGTAAGTAAACGAAATTGACGTTTGGTCAACCTAAAAAATGAAGCGGTGTGTAAAATATGTTTCCCGTGGACGTGCTAAGATATGAAGTTTTCCAAAGAAGTTTTGATTACGTCACATGGTCGGTATAAGCGCGTCTGATTGATTGAACTAGTTTAGAAAGATAAAAAATATAAGAAGTTCTTTGGAAACGCGAAGAAAGCTGTCGAAAATTCGGATAAGAAAACTTCTTTGGAATTCCAAAATCATCTGACATAGGAAGATCTTTGGAAAATGTCTTAGGAAAGTTTTGAAAATTTGGCCCCAGAACTCCAGATCTTCATAGCACCATAATATGCAAATCTAACTAACTGTAATTATACGAGCCTAGGCAAACCAGCCCGGCCCGGCCCGGCCCGATTTCTAAGAGAGATTTTCAAGCCTGGCCCAGCCCAAAAAGGTAGGACCAGGCCCCGGGCTGCCCAGCCCATGCAGAGCTTTAGTTGTTGTATGCTAAAAGCATAAAAATAACTATACCAGGTCGGTACATTCCAAGACGTATGCACTTGAGAAATCGACAGCGAGGGCATTGGGTCCTCGTCTCCTTTGTAATGACACAATCTTCATTCTGGGAACACGTGTATGTCACTCCAAGAGCTTGCTTCAGACAACGCACAAAGAACTTCTGCACACATGATCACCACATGAACGATAATATTGCAACTTCAACAGAAACAGATTTTCAAAATTCTTTTACTGGCACATTCAACAGTATGGTAGTACATCAGACAAACAATGTAATAACCGAAAAATGCTGCCATGCTCTAAACGTGACACCACATCAAATATTAATGTGAGCTGCTACAAAGCTCTTCTAAAACACACTAAATTATGTCACAAATAACCTGAATTTTATATTTGCTCAAATACGAGTATGTAAATCTTTCATAAGCACATTGCACACAAGACAGTATACAATTAGTCCACCTAACATGGATGAAAAACTTGAAATAGTGAACCAGTAGTTTAATTACATAAACCAGCTAAAACAAATCAAGATTACGAGCAAAAACAAACTGGAAGAACTCATGTCAGCAAACACAACATGCAATCAGGGCTAATTTTTCCTGCTATATCAAACTAAAAGATCAATGTTACCAAATTTTATTATGCAAAGAAATACAAGAAATTTGAGCTAATGATCATGAGACGTGCAAGAGCCTATAACAATTCCTGTTCGTAGGTAATATTGGTCTATCTCCACCTATTTCATCGCAATTCACTCTTCTGCAGAAATCGCGAAAAATCACTAAAACACCTATTTTGGAGTTCAAAGTCATTCAAAGTCAGCGATAATGACATTCCTAAAAAGCTCATCGCCATTGCTTGTTACGATAAGCAGATGTCTGTGCTTATGTGGAACCATTTTCACGTTAAACAAGCGAATAGCAGAAAAAATAACCAATTTTTAGAAGGGTACCCTTCTTTGACACCCATGTGAGCAAGCCTCCTTGAGCCTAAAAGGTCCGGACTAGGATTGCTAAAATCTACATTCAATGCTGAAAATTTCTTATGCAGGTTGTCTAAGTTTATCTTCAGCCATTTCAGTGCAATTCACTCTTGAAATGTGTGTTGCAGCCCAAAATCGCAAAAAAATTCACTATAACCCCCTATTTTGGAGGTTCAAGGTCATCGATGTTGACATTCCTAAAAAGCTTGTCACAAGTGCTATGCAGCATGTCTGTGCCTATCTGCAACCACTTTCACGTTAAACGAGCCAATAACAGTAGAATAACACCTTTTTAAGGGGGAGGCCCCTCTTTCTCTTCCTCGTTCGTGGGGACCCCTCACTCAGTGGCATGAAATTTTGTCACGAAATACTCGAGACAGTAAGCTATCATAAGGTGAAAACCAGAAGTTTCTATCTCACCTGGTCTTGGAATGGTACCGGGACATGACAGACACAAGGACAGATGGACACCAGAACAGAATTACCATAGCTAATATGCGCTATGCTAGCTCTCACGCGTAAAAACTGAGCAGACAGGAAACAAACACCAAAATCTAGCAATCTATGAACAACACATTTAATCAGGACCCTAGACAGTGTTGATCTTGTGGTGCAGTAATTAAACCGACAATCCTTCCTATCATTCCAAACCTACAATGTAAAACAGTCTTACTCCAAACGGTCGTTTCTGACTCAAACGTACAACCACTGGTATACTTAAAGACTTAAATCTGCTCTGTATGATCATGCCTTCCAACAGCGACACATGATTTTCCAGCATGCGCAATTCTTTACCGTCATTACAGTTAATAACTAACGGTGTGCATATACCACATAATAAATATATCAGACAGATTTTACCTTGCATGCTTCACAGACATATGCACCACAGTGAAAGCCAGAGGCGACGTCACTGCAAACACTGCACACCGATGAGTCTCCGAGTGGCAGCATCTCACTGTCACACTCATCAACACCACCCACTTCAGACTGATAGTGGTTCAGCTCCGGCATTCTGTCCGTATGGTCGTTCAACACATGTGCTTCTGTCATGCTGTCTGCACCTGCATGGATACTGTCAGTCGATGTGTCAACAAAAACACTGTCAATGTCGACCGATGTCATCGACAGAGGTTCCTCAACTGGCGATGACGACGACGTCCAGCTATTCAGTTCAGGTTGTTGAGCACTGTGCATTGGAAATGAACTGCTAACAACACTGTACATTCCGTTACAGATTCCTGCAGGTTTGTCGGTATTAGCCGCAACAGAATGAATGTCAGAATTACTGTTCCCAACATACTGCAACGGTGAAGACTGGCTAACATTACCAAATGCTGGCAATGCTCCATCAATGTACCGTTTAGCAGACATCAACCGACAATAGCCATTCACTGGTGAGCAACATACGTCAGATGCCACTGGACCAGACATGCAGACACTACGGCCGTCCATGTCATTCCGATGCTAATAAAAATTCCTGCAGTAACAAAGTACAACAAATGACATGCAATAACAATAAGCTGTGCATCCAACATAATTATATGGACAAAAATTTTTACATCGTCAATTGACGTTTAGAAACAAGTCGGGGTACCAAAAAAGCTTGCTTTAACAAATTTGTATAAATAAGTTTACAGTATGCCACATCAGCAAATAAGACTATTTATACAGGATCTCATTCATTGTTTGCAGACGACTAGTGATTGCAATCCCGGGATCCTGGCTCCTAAATCCCGGGATCCTGGCCATTTTTGCTAATCCCGAATCCCGAGATTGGCGGCATCCCAATCCCGGGATTTCAAGATTACAAAAATTAGTTAAAATTGTACTTTTTCGTGTGTTAAATGACAGAAATAACAACTTTAACTGTCTGGTGAATAGAACATTTATGTGCGCTAAAATCCAACTCTTTGCTGTGCACTGTAGTTCATATTTTGACAGTCATTGTTACTCCCTGCAGTTCGGATATACCTTCTATAAGAGCCTATACTACATCATATGCATGGAATAAGTCAATAAAGGATACCAAAATGACGACCAATCTGTAAGCCTAATCCCGAGATGGAATCCCGAGATTACAAATTTCTCAATCCTGGATCCTGGGATTGAAGATTGTAAACACTACAGACGACATAGCCTACGGTGTCAGCTGTGATCTATAGGATCACAAGGCTGTGTGCCATGGCCAGTGGCTACAGACGACGTAGCTTCGCTTCAACTTCGCAAACAATCTGATCTAAGTTTTCACCACGCTAAGCCTGCAGTGCAACTTGCAATACTGCCACCAAAAGTTGTCTGTCCATCTGCCAGTTCGTCTGTCTGTAATAATGGGCTATGGGTAAAGAACAGATTGCGTATGTGCAGATCCGTGGATGCTGCTACTAGTGATGACTCAATATCAGGATTTCAATTTCGATATGATATTTTTGATATTTTAAAATAATAAGTATGTAAATCTTATACACGGAGAGGAACAAAACGTGAACATTGTGCAAGGTAGTATGTTCTATTTAGATAATAAAAATATGTCTCTGAGTGAAATTATATTACGACTGTAGACGAATGACGACATCATTAAGTCGCCCCTTTTGTAATTTTTTAGTCACGCAGTTTAGTGAAAAATCTGTAGAAAATATTGCGATATTTTTGCGATATATTGCAATATTTTTAAATATCTCGATATGTCGAAAAATTCTATATTTTTTCCATGCCACGATAAGATACAATACATCGATATCGAAAACGATATATGGATATTTTTGCATCAATAATTCTAGCGATAGATCGATGATCTTGCTGTCAGCACTGGAAAATTGCTAGAGGTAGATCGGGTAGGCACATTATTAGGTACATGGTAGAACTTATGTTCCTGGTAGTCATAGGACCATGCCACGACACTGTCACGTATTTAAATCAGGCTTATTTAGTATTATATCAGAGTCCATCTCAAGCCATATGTACCTATCTGTTTCTTTGTAACACAGATTTAAAAATATATTGTTTTTGAATAAATTTGGTAATTGATAACGGGTGTTGGTAATTTGCGGAAATGTAGAATGCGGAAAGTAATTTGCGGAACGAAATCTGCGGAAGTAGGCTGCGGAACGGTGGGTAATATGCGGAATGCGGAATGACCAACCGAGCTATCGATAACGCCCCCGGCCGCACTCGGCATTTATTGCCAGTAATTACCAAGCAACGTAGGCTACTGT